>Ga0209353_10001810_pt1 | contig 11991 bp, 14 predicted proteins | sample LauGreSpBDMM15SD_2_FD_187561 | JGI IMG/M metagenome (GOLD analysis project Ga0209353, IMG submission 187561) | Freshwater lake microbial communities from Lake Michigan, USA - Sp13.BD.MM15.SD (SPAdes) (version 2) | ecosystem: Environmental > Aquatic > Freshwater > Lake | place: Lake Michigan...
CCGAAATCAACCTATGGGGTTACACTGAGTTTACCGTATCTATTTTGGACGTGTAGCGTGCCACTACTATTCAATGGTCTAAAACTCTGGCGCGTCCGTGAATATCTGCGTGTTTTTGCCAGAAACGCTCCCGCCCATCAATTCGGGTATCGAACTATTCACTTGAAAAAACATAAAAATCGGGGCAAACGCACATGCGAACACAATTAGAGCGTCACGCACCAAATGCTTCATAGGTTTGGCTTCTTTGTCCACAAATTTCATTTCCATAATCTTGACGATTATAAACAATATAGTTACGGCGATGGATATCATTATTGGGTTCTCCATAGTGGGTTGTATAATAAAATATGAAATATTATTAATTCATATTTTACGCATGTGATAAAGGGACTCATAAAGGGAACTCGTCGTTCCCTTTAAATCCCATACTTGTAATGGATTTAACGTTTGTAAACTTTCAAGGTTTTTGCACCATACTTACAATGTTGCTTTTGAGAAAAACCTCGCGGTCGTTTACAATCGATACTTCGTTTGTATTTCAACGACCATTTACGTGTTTTTTTCTTGAGTGTCTTTGTTGCCATGTATACTTTATTTGACGAAAAAACCCAAAAGTATGGGATTAAAAGGGAACGACGAGTTCCCTTTGACCAGTTCCCTTTATTTACACCTTTGAAGAATTAAAACCGCACGCCTGCGGTTTTATTCTTTCAAAGTGATGCCCATTTACAGATTGAATCCGCACATTCTGTGCGGATTGAAATCTTCAATGGTCTAAAGTTCCTCGACTCCATCCAACTTGAAATCTTCGTTCAGTGTTCGGCTAATCGGGTTCATATCAAATACGTCCATTTCACCTAAATCAATACTATCGGTATGTATCTTGATTCTATCGCTGTAATCTTCGTCATCGTCTTCTTCATCCAACTTGCTTTGAATCGCTCTCGCTGTGCTCAACGCAGCCAAATGTTCTGGGTCTTTCGACGCATTCACTTCGGATACGCTGCCAGTCCCGATATCCATAACACGGTCTATATCAGTGAATGACAATTTGGTTATGACTTGTTCCTCGTCGATGTTTTTAATAGATGGAACAACTGGTATTTGAGTAGTCTCTGATTCGGATTCGGGTTTCGATTCGGGCGCCGGAACTGGTACCGGTGGCGGTTCTTCTACAATGTTCTCTATAATAACTTCTTCTTCTTGTTCCACATTCTCGTCCATATATGCGCGAATAATCGCTTCAGTCGGTATGCTGTCGCGTATAGTATTCAAAATACATTCCTGAATCAATTGCTCTAAATCCCTATTATTCTTCTGTACTTGGAGCGGCGATATGTTTTTCTCAAATAAATAAACGTTTGCATAGCACTTGCGCGCCACATTCACATACGCTTTATGTATAAAATTGTCCAAGTTTGGTATCGATATGTCAATCTTCTTCTGTTTATTTCCCACACGTATACACGTGAGAACCTTGAGTTGAATAATATGAACGCATGTAATCAAATCCTCCAAATAATTACAACCACTTCGGTCTATAATACGCTTGCGTTCTTCTTCGATTATAACCGAGTTCCACTTAGGCACACGAGATATCAAGTTCTGAAATGTCATCAAATACTTGCCAGCCTCGTCATTGTCAATACACATCTTCCATGCCTCGTTAAAGATTGATTTAATACCGTCCATCATAAGCGGTGTGAATATATTGACCAATCGACTACACCACTCGTTCCTTGATTCATTTAAATTCGATAAAACGAAATCGTCCATTACTATTTAATTAGTATCAGCTTTATACTGTTTTTTTAGTTATGTTTAAGGGGTAGCGAAGCTGACAAACCTTGATTTTCCATTACACCCCATCCTTATCCTGTATAATATGATAAGGATGGAGCAATAGTAATAATTCAGAGCTTATGATAAGGATGGAGCAATAGTAATAATTCAGAGCTTATGATAAGGATGGAGCAATAGTAATAATTCAGAGCTTATGATAAGGATGGGGTTTAAGGGGAAACCTTGGTTTCCCCTACCTAGGTATAGTCCGGAATCATATCAATATCCATAACCTCCGCTGTCTCTGGCAACGATTGTTGTAAAAACTGTTTGAAATACGGAAACGCCAATTGTGCCTTCGGTGTATGTTTGTGTGACTTTCGTGCTATCATTTTATAGAGCTTGAAATCAGGATATCGTTCTTCGCCATTTTTTTTATATAGAACACTGATTCCATTATCATCCTTACACCATCTATCCACGGTTTTTTGTAATTCATTCATTCCTCCGGCATTATCGTCCATAACAAAATCGAATATCGAGCAACCTAATCGACAAAGGTCGAAACTTGCGTTTGGTTCGATAAGTGGCATTTTATTATTGAAAAATGGCGGGAAATTATACTGTGTCGCTGCGTCACCTCCGGTGTCGAAACTGTCGCTACAAAACAATTTGCCGTTGAATGTATAAATACTGCGTCCGAAATCGATCAGTTTGAAAATCTTACCATATGTCGGAACCTTGTAACATTTGTCATCGCATTTATAATATAAATAATCGATATCCGTGTTTATGAACATGATATTGTTGGTATGTAAATCGTTATGTGTAAATTTGAATGCTTTATCAAATGCCAATAGTGTCATTATTATCTGGAATAATGCACTGGCTCCGTTTTGTTCGTCTATTTCATTATCATCGAATAATTCGTCTATAGTTCCGTCACACTTTTCGAGACATATCATATGAATCGGGAAATTATTAATATATGCAAAAATGTTCTCTTCTTCTGTGGTTGACGATTCATCCGTATCATTCTCATCCTCATCCTCATTCTCATCCTCATCCTCATCCTCATCCTCATCCTCATCCTCATCCTCATCCTCATCCTCATCCTCATCCTCATCCTCATCCTCATCCTCATCCTCATCCTCATCCTCATCCTCATCCTCGTTTGTATTTTCCTTTTTAAACACTTCTTCGAGGTTTGTACATACTTGAACCGCACCAATATCAATGGGTTCAATCTCAATCACATCGTCCAACATGATTTCATCTGATATATTCAATTTATCCTTATGCCGTCTGGAATTATCGGAGCCGGACGATGACTCTGACGGTTTCGTTATTTTGAACAAATTGTTTATTTTATCTGTAAAAAAATCAGAATCGCTTAGATATTCATAATCGTCGGCAATATTCATCTTGAATTTGGACTGCGTTGCCAGGTAAGAACCATAGTAGTCAATGGAGTGTTTGAATCCATGTGTATGAAGCATTTTGCTCGCGAGAAAGCTAAAGAACCCGTCGGTGTATGCTGCGTTGTTCGTATTCGCTAATTTAGAAAATCCTTGTCCATTGTTTGGTAATGTGCGTATAGCATTATCACTTGTGTCATATTTGCCTATCATATATCTAATAGGGTCCAATAGAGGTGAATATTTGATAAACACGGGTCTCTTCTCTTGTTTCAGAGATTGAGAATCGACTACAATATCCATATCGACCATCTGATATTTTGAATTGAACTGTATGCCTGTTTTGTCATTAAAGAAGAGGTTGTGTATGGGTTGGTGCGATTGAAAAGATGTCAATTGAAATGGATTGTATCCATGTTCTAAATCATCGACTGTCGGCGAGAACTGTTCTTCTAAATGTTTTAAGTTTAGTGATGTGCTGTTTATATGTCCAATAACAAATCGAATGCTGGTCATTTTATATTGTAATTTATATATTTTTCACACAATACAAACGTCGAATCGTTTGTATGTCTCGTATTTTTTTATATTAGTATGTTAAATGACATTAGAATTGAAAAAGTTCAATATGCGCGATATTACATTCCGACCAGACGAGAACAAAGGTCCTGTCGTAGTTCTCATCGGACGTCGCGACACCGGTAAAACGTATTTGGTGCGCGACCTCCTGTTTTATCATCAGGATATACCAATTGGCACCGTCATCTCTGGGACTGAAGCCGGTAACGGTTTCTATAAAGAACACGTTCCTAAACTATTCATACATGATGAATATAATTCGGTTCTTATCGAGAACATTTTGCGCAGGCAGAAGACAGTTCTAAAGCAAGTCAAGAAGGAAATCGAAACATACAAGCGGAGTACAATCGACCCCAGAGCATTTGTTATTATGGACGATTGCTTGTATGACCAATCCTGGACTCGGGATAAGATGATGAGATTACTTTTCATGAACGGTAAATGTTTGCCGTAGTCTAACCAAAAGTTAGGCTAGTATTATATACATCAGGGAACAGGGGGAACCGATGGTTCCCCCTTACCCCCTCCTTTTAGGTAACCAAGTAAGGGAGGGGGTAAGGGGGAACAATTGGTTCCCCCTGTTCTCTGAGTATATTGTGCGACACGTCCAAATTGCGGAGAAATCTCGCTAGGTTTATGCTACTAAACTGTTGTAGAAATACATTGGTGGCTTATGTTAATCACATAAGGTATAGTAAAAAGGCATAAAATAGAGACAACCCGCAGCAAGTCTTCTAAACCCACTATGGTAAGGGCATGAAGATTGTTCAACGACTAAATGCCCGTGGGGCGGAGGGAACTAACCATTTCCGATGAAGCCTTAAGATATAGTCTAATCCCATGCGAGAGCATGTTATGCCCATTTAAAAAGCATAAATTCAATGACATTAGGAAGAAATACCTAATATAGAATGGTATCCAATGAGACATTGGAAAGTAATGTTAATAATAACTATGCAATACCCGTTAGGTATCCCACCTAATTTGCGAACAAACATTGATTATGTGTTTATATTGAGAGAGCCGTATCTAACAAACAGGAAACGTATTTGGGAGAACTATGCGAGTATGTTTCCTACATTGGAGGCGTTTTGTGCTGTCATGGACAACACCACCGAGAACTTCGAGTGCTTGGTAATCAATAACAATGCAAAATCGAATAAATTAACTGACCAAATATTCTGGTATAAAGCCGAATCCCATCCGCCATTCAGGTTGGGGTCGAAGGAATTCTGGGAAATATCGAAAAATATGGGGTCAGATGACGAAGATGAGGCATATGACCCGTCGAAAAATAAGAATGCGAAGAAAGGAGCCAATCTGAATGTGAAAAAAAATAATTGGTAGTAGATGTTTGTGTTTGTGTTTGTGTTTACGTAAAATTGAATCATTTCGACCTGTATTTAACTAATACAACAAATACAACTACAACAAATACAACTACAACAAATACAATGCAATACAGTTACTATAAACTTAAACCGTTTTTCGAGAGACATTTATACGAAACTGTATATGATAACTATGATATAATTTGTAGTGAATTATCAGCAAATCCACATCTAGTTTCTCTCATTCAAAATAGACACAATAAAATAATCCCAGATGGTCGAATTGACTGGAACAAAGTATCAGCCAACCCGAATACTATAGAGCTACTAAAAAAAAACCCAACAAAAATAAATTGGAGTGAATTATCAAGAAATAGTAATGCAATCGATTTATTACTTGCAAATCAAGACAAAATCAATTGGCAAAAATTATCCGAAAATACGAATTCGAAAGCGATCGATTTACTTAGACAAAATCCTGGAAAAATCAACTGGAATAGATTATCTCGAAACGTAAATGCAGTCGATTTACTTAGAAACAATCCCACAAAAATAAACTGGAATATATTACATTCCAATCAGAATCCGGAAATTGTCGAAATGTTACTTGCATATCCGAATCAAATCGACTGGGATGAATTATGTATATCATCGAATGCGATTGACTTACTCATAAAAAATCCAGAAAAAATAGATTGGGACTTATTATCATTGAACCCCAACGCAATAGAATTACTTAAACAAAATCCAGAAAAAATAAATTGGGCAGCGTTATCAGAGAATCCAAATGCGATAGAATTATTACATCAAAATCCAGACAAAATTGACTTAAAAAGCTTATTATTTAATAAAAATCTCGTTGATTTAATAGAACTGCAACAAGACCGAGACTTCATACAAGAATTATACCAAATAGATGTAAAATGCCAAATGCTGAATATTTGGAATAATCCGAATATATTCGAAGTTGATTATAAATCATTCACTCGTAATACGCATTACGAGACTGGATTATTCGAGGAATTCCACAAAAAGATGCTTCATCCTAAAAATATACCAAAATTTGCAGGATGGGGATTCGATGGATTCGAAGAACATCTTTATGCTGATTATATTGCGTAATATACAATATCGAACAAACAAAAACATATATACATTTTTTTTACTGTTTAGAACGTTTTTATTTATTGTGAAATAAAAATGTCTGCGTTGTATATATAAAATGGCAAGAAAGACAAGAATGAAAGGCGGAGGTTTATTTGGTAGTTTTTTTGGTTCGAAATCTGCCGCTGCGGAGGCTGCTAAGGCTGAGGCGGATAAGGCAGTTGCGGATGCGGAGGCTGCTAAGGCTGAGGCGGATAAGGCAGTTGCCGCAAACACGGTGACACCTACAAGCACTAGTTCATTATCTGCGCCTGCGCGTACAAAGAATATGTTCGGATTCGGTAAAAGAAAGTCGGTAAAGGGTGGAAAAAAACGCAAATCTAAGTCCAAGTCCAAAAAGCGCAGATAATTACTTTTTGCTATTCATCAACAATTCGTTTCGAATATTTACACTTGCAGTATCCGAAACATCACGCGACTCAAAATCGACGTTCTCCTTAACGCCCACCAAATTGCCATCCTCATTTAGCGTTTGTGTCAGAACATTGCCGTGCTTCTTGGCGAGCTCGATATTTTCTTTAATTGCCTTTTGTTTGGTCTCCTTCACTCGGCGTTCAAATTCATCTTTCGCCATACTCTCATTCTTGATTTTCTCACTATGTAATTGGTTCAATTCCTCTTCCATAAACTCGATTCGACCGGTCTTATAAGCGTCTGGGTCCCAAGGAATCCACATACCAACTGGACCAACAAAGATGTCGTGGCTGGGGTCAATATCACGAATCTTCTTACACCTCATTTCAGCCTCCTCTTGAGTCGAAAATACACCGCGCAATTTGAGCCCGCGAACCGATGTCTGGAAAGCATGCTCCCGGTTAAATTGTTCATTCATTTTGTCCTCGTTTTTATCCATAAAAGTCTTGAAATCATCATCGAGTGAACCATTTTTAAGTTTAGCATCCTCTTCTTTGGCATATTCCTTGAAATCGGTCATGAGGTCTTCCGCCTTCAAATTGTATTTATACGCTGCGAAATTTAAGAAATCTACCGATTTCTCTATTGATTTAGAGAAATCCCATTGTTTTAGGAATTGTTCGAAAATATACAATTCACGCTTCTTTAGAATCTTTTCAGGAGAGACGAATGACATACACGCGAATTTCTGTCCAGCAATCGGTGCGTCCTCATCGCATAAATCGATGTATTTAGGGTTTGGTTCTCCGTTATCATTGAGTTTTCGTTCGAATCCTGACATTGAGTGATATATATATACCACAAAGGATTGTTTTAAGTTATTTAGGAAGTATTATATTAATATGTTTTGGTTTTTTTTTATTTTCATATACTATATAATAACAATGCAATCATTTGATTTCAGTGAGTTTGTTAAGAGAGCTATCAAGTACATGGTTGAGGGTATTATGGTTGCCATTGCTGCTTTTGCCATTCCAAAGAAAAAGCTTGACATTGAGGAAGTCGTCATTGTCGGATTAGTCGCTGCTGCCACTTTCTCAGTTCTCGATGTATTTGTTCCATCAATGGGAGTTTCTGCTAGAGGTGGTGCCGGATTCGGTATAGGTGCAAATCTCGTGGGGTTCCCTAGGGTTGGAATGTAAACCCAAAAAACATAGTTTTTATTAGATGAATGGAATCTAATACAAATAAAGGTTGCGATACAACCACCATTTTATTTTCGATAAATCTAGTAATGAATTACCGACTATCAGTTGGTGCAATTTTCCGAAACGAGTCGCATAGTATTAACGAATGGGTTCAGCATTATTTAGCACAAGGCGCCGATCATTTCTATTTGATAAACGATGACAGCACGGACAATTCTGTGGAAATAATACAACCGTATGTAGATTCGGGAATCATTACGTTATTCAATACGGATTGGGGTCGATATCTAGGCAGACAACGCGATATGTATACACATTATATATTACCAAAATTGAGAGAAAAAGAGAGCCAATGGCTGCTGATGGTCGATTTGGACGAATATATGTGGTCACCGGTCGCTAACAATTTATGTGAATTATTGTGTCAATGTCAACATTTAGGTCAGATTCAAGTCGGAGACACACTGTTCGGTTCCAATGGGCATATAGAACAACCCGAGCGAATTGTGGCGAGTTTCACCAGACGGGCAGCTGGTCCGCGCAAATGTTACAAATATTTTGTAAATAGCAATTACGAATTCACACATTTGAATATACATCACGCCACATTTGCGAGAAAGGATGACGAAATCAACAATTTTATGATTTTGAGTGAGGACTATTTTATATTGAATCATTATAGTTGCCAATCGCGGAATTTCTGGCGGGACATTAAATGCACGCGGAATGATGGCGACAATTATCGTGTGAGAACCATGGCAGATTTCGACGATTTGGATGTGAATGAAGTCGAAGACACACGATTAGGGGAAACCCAGGTTTCCCCTTAAACCCCTTCCTGTATAAATGTCCAAATTAAAGTTTTTTCCTGAATAAACACCCCTCCATACAGGAAGGGGTTTAAGGGGAAACCTGGGTTTCCCCTACTTATACGGTCGCATAGTATTCCCAGTCCAGGTCTTTACATACTTTACACCATATTTGGTCCTGTTCCAACTGTTTTTCTCTATCTTTCATCAATGGGATATATGGCAAATACTGCGTTTGGTCCAGCAAAACACACAACTGATACAGCGTATATGTATAATTAAAGAAATTCGTTCGATTTGCGGGGCAATGAATAGCCCAAGGCTGTTGTATTTCAATAAACAAAACGCACAAGGTCTCGTGTAGAGCTTCATTCATAATTGGTGGTCGAATTCCAAAAATCGAGTTAATGTATTGAATATGTTCGAAATATTTATTATATCCCAATTTTCGCAGAATTTCGCGCATTTTATCATAGTTGATTTCGGTAGCCAAGTTTAAAATGCGTTCTTTTTTAATACGCAATCGTATATCTTCTATGACATGTTCGGGTATTTGGGTCGTCTCCTTAGCCTGGAATTGTGACAGTATTTCTTTGAAATGATTCAGTCTTATATATGCTGTGTAGGAGACTTCATTGGGTGGTTCTTTGTTGGATGGTTTGGAACTATCTACAATAAAATTAATGAATTTACCACATTCACGATTATTGCAAATCATGACACCTTCTTCATCCTGTGGTATCATCTCACCCTTATGACACGACATACAAATATCAGTCGGAACTACGAAATCATTGATATTAGTGATTTCGTTATTCACATTTTTCCAATAATTGATAATCGATTGTTTAGACGACGAATTTTTATCTGGTGCATCAAGGTCTGAACGTTTCAATTTAAAGAATGAATTGAGAACATTGACATTATTGGTGTCGCCATTGGAAATCTTTTTTTTTTCTTCGAAATAATTGAAAACGTGTTGTGAATTATCCAATAAATAATTTTTCTTTTTTAGGCGTAGTTCTCTGATTTTGGTATTGATAGTATCCAATTTATCTTTAATATCTATATATTCTTCTACCCGGTTGGAGAGAGAACGCGCTTTCGTTTTCAATTCGACCTTTTCTTCCATTAATTCTGGTATAATTACAAATTCATCATTGTGAAATTCTTCCAACATCTGACTATGTTTCTTGTCAATCGAATGTAATATAGGGTCAGACTTCTTCATTGTTACTATATAAATGTTAAAAGTTCTATATTTATTTTATTCTATATGTAAAAATAAGTGATTTTAAATAAAAATGGTTTGTATATCGTGATGAATACAATCGAAATAGAACGCGCAAAATTCCAGAAAATGAATTTCATAATAAATGCGGTCGATGGTGGTTGGTCCGTAGCTAAACGTGACGACAATTATATTTTTACAAAGAAACATGAAGGTAAACGCGAAATATTTATGGCGGATTATTTAGAGAAATTCATTGATACGAACATGGATTTAGACAAATATTATTTAGGAATAGTTCCAAAAAAAGAATAAATTCATTTAATTGTGTTTATTTCCCAGATTATTATCTTTTAGTATATTATATTAAGACAACATGGGTGGAGCACTAATGCAACTCGTAGCTTACGGCGCACAAGACGTTTTCCTAACCGGAACCCCTGAGATTACCTTTTGGAAGGTATCTTATAGAAGACACACTAACTTCGCAATGGAGTCGATCGAACAAACTTTCTCTGGACAAGCTGATTTCGGGAGACGTGTTACCTGCACCATTTCCAGAAACGGAGATCTTGCTTACAGAACTTACCTTCAAGTCACCCTCCCAGAGATTGGACAGGGATTGGCTGCGAGTGACGCCTCTGTTTATGCTAGATGGATGGATTACATCGGTGAGCACCTTGTTTCCCAAGTTGAGGTCGAGATTGGAGGTCAAAGAATTGACAGACAATACGGAGACTGGATGCACATCTGGAACCAGGTCACTCTCTCTGCCGAACAACAACGTGGATACCACAAGATGATTGGAAACACCACCCAGCTCACCTACATCACTGACCCAGATTTCGCCGCCGTCAGTGGACCTTGTGCTGCTTCTGGTGGACCTGCTCAGGTTTGCGCTCCTAGAAACGCTCTCCCTGAGACCACCCTTTACGTTCCACTTCAATTCTGGTTCTGCAGAAACCCTGGACTTGCTCTTCCATTGATTGCCCTTCAATACCACGAGGTCAAGATTAACCTAGACCTCAGACCAATTGGTGAGTGCTTGTGGGCTGTTAGCGACTTGGGAGCTGCTTCTGGGTCTGTGTCTGTTGCTAGTGCCTACCAACAATCCCTTGTTGCTGCCTCTTTGTATGTGGATTACATTTTCCTCGATACGGATGAGCGCAGAAAGATGGCTCAAAACCCACACGAATACCTTTTCGAGCAACTTCAATTCACCGGAGACGAGTCTGTCGGGTCAAGTTCAAATAAAATCAAATTAAATTTTAACCATCCATGTAAGGAATTGATCTGGGTCGTTCAGCCTGATGCCAACGTTGACTACTGCTCATCTCTCATTGGTGGAAACACCCTCTTCAAGACTCTTGGAGCCCAACCATTCAACTACACTGATGCCATCGATGCTTTGCCAAACTCCATCAATGCTTTCGGTTCTGCTGATTCCACTACCGGAGCCACCGCTTTCATCAACAGCAGTGGACTTTTCGATTCTGCTACCCCTGTTGAAGTTGCCACATCTGATCAATCTGCTGTCTCTGATGCCGGCACCTTCGTCCTCGCTGAGTCTGCCCTCACCATGCACTGCTGGGGAGAGAACCCAGTCGTCACTGCTAAGCTACAGCTCAATGGACAGGACCGTTTCTCCGAGCGTGAGGGGTCTTACTTCGATGTTGTTCAACCTTTCCAACACCACACTCGTGCCCCTGACACTGGAATCAATGTGTATTCCTTTGCCTTGAGACCTGAAGAACATCAGCCAAGTGGCACGTGTAATTTCTCCAGAATTGACAATGCTGTGCTCCAACTTGTGCTCTCATCCGGAACTGTTTCTGGAGTTAACACTGCCAAGGTCAGAGTTTATGCAGTAAATTATAATGTATTGAGGGTCATGAGCGGCATGGCTGGTGTTGCCTACTCAAATTGATGACGTGTCCAGACTTGTGTATGGTATGGCAGTTACATTCAATAAAAAATATAAAATTCATATATATTTTTTATCTAATAATCAAGCTGATTGTTGCTTACGTTTCAATCGAGCTTCCGCAATTTCTTTGGCATGTTTCTTTTTATATTCTTCGTCACCGTATTTGGCTTGTAAATCCGCTCGTT
>Ga0209353_10001812_pt1 | contig 11985 bp, 13 predicted proteins | sample LauGreSpBDMM15SD_2_FD_187561 | JGI IMG/M metagenome (GOLD analysis project Ga0209353, IMG submission 187561) | Freshwater lake microbial communities from Lake Michigan, USA - Sp13.BD.MM15.SD (SPAdes) (version 2) | ecosystem: Environmental > Aquatic > Freshwater > Lake | place: Lake Michigan...
AATTCTACGACTACATCTTTGGAATGTCATTCTGTGGAAATGACTTTTTACCAACGGGTCTTTCTCTAAGAATTCGCGATGAAGGACATTCTATTTTATTAGCAGGCCTCAATGATATGTGGAAACGTAAGCAGCACATGGTTTTAATAGATGCTGAAGGGATTGTTAGACCCAATGCATCTGGTCTGAAGCAATTTGCCAATTGGATTTCTCAACAAGAAGAGCGTCTAATTATAACAACCATACGTCGTAAGATGACAGCTCGACCTAGTGATGATGAAGCAGATAATATTGCTATAAGAGAACAAGCTGAAAAACCAATGGTTCAAATAATTGGCGACAATGTTAATTTAAGAAGAGATTGGCATTCAAAATATTGTAAATTGGCTCTTGGAGAAGATACAGCTGAAAAGCGCAATTCCAGGGTTTCCGATTATTGGCGGGGATGGTGCTGGATCCTAGACTATTATCAAGGTCGACGTGTCGACTTAGAATGGGTTTATCCAGAGGGATATCCTCCATCATGGTCTGATTTGGTTAAGTTCTTTGAATTGCCTATGAAGGATGATTGGGCCTTAAGAGAACCCTTGAAGCCTCAGGAGCAATTATCTCTCGTGTTGCCAATGAGCAGCTGGGGTCTTCTCTTGAAAACTAAATTCAGAGATTTACCTGCTAAGATGCCTCAGTACTGGCCACAGGGGTTCAGGTTTGAGACATTTGCAAAACGTTTTGGATGGGAATGTGAGCCGATGATACCCATGTTAAGTCCGGCTAGACTGCGGTATGAAATACGGTAATTTGTTATTTTTATTTTAGATAGATATTTTATATGTTAAAGTCACTTGCTGACAATACTAGGACAGATAAGAACACAGTTCACTCTTACTTAGACTTATATGAGACACTCCTAAATAAGAAAAAGAATACTGCTAAAAATGTATTAGAAGTTGGTATTGGTGATTTCTATGGACGCGGTAATGGCGGTAGTATTATGCTATGGCATAATTATTTTCAGAATGCTACTGTTTATGCTCTAGATATTCAACATATTGATAAAATATGGGATGAATTAAAAAATAAGAATAGAATACAAATATATAGTTCTACAAATGCATACGATGAAAGTAAATTTAAAGAAAATTTTTTAGATAAAAATATTAAATGTGACTTTATGCTTGATGATGGCCCACATACTCTAGAATCGATGATATATTTTATAAGACTTTATTCACAGATAATGACAGACGATGGTATTTTAATTATTGAAGATGTTCAAAAATGGGAATGGATTGATATCCTTACAAATACCGTTCCCGAGTCATTGAAACAATATGTAAAGGTCTATGATCTAAGAGCAAATAAGGGCCGCTACGATGATATAGTTTTTACAATTGATAAATCTTCTGCGCTATGAAGTCGAAACAATGAATCTAGGCAAATAGAAAGAATGGGCAACAATCTATCATTAGCTGCGCAAGTACCCGAAGCTCATGTTAGAATTTATAGAAATATACTTCAAATTCAATCTCCCCAAACCCGTTTGCAAATGTTAGAAACCGTTTTATCTGGGCCAGAATATGTGGCAAGTGTCAAACAAGCTGGCCTCTATGGCCCAGTCCTTTCTTACATTTCTGCGATCCGTCGTGGAGATCCCGCCATCCTTCCCGGTGAACAATCAAGGCAACAACAGATACAGCACTATAGTGAACCTGGAGGACAAGGAAGACCTCAAAATGTCTTTACTTCATCAGGAAGGCAAGGGTCAGTATCTCAACATAATCAGGTAATCCATCATTCTGGAGATCCAGGTGCTCACACTAAAGCTATAACATTCTTCTCACAGTGCTTACAAATCTTAGGGCTTGAGGAAGAAGTTGCATTAAGCGAAGACGTTCTTAAGGTTGCTTATAAGAAGGCATCTTTAAGGGCACACCCCGATAAGGGTGGATCTGAAAAGGCGTTCGACGAGGTAACACGTGCTTATGCTTACCTAGGCGAAATCCTCCGGCGTGTCCGTGGAGGTCGTTCTGAGATGGTGAATGTAACAGAAGAGTCACCTGCCCGTCTTGCAGCCGCCCGCGAAGACAAGTCTGAAGCCTGGAAATTAAATGAGCCAGTGAAGCTCAATCCAAAGAGCTTGAATATGGATGTATTTAATAAGGTATTTGAGGAAACTCGGTTGCCTGACCCAGATGGCGACGGATATGGAGATTGGTTGAAAGATCCAGGTGCTACTGCCTCAGGACAGCAAAACAAGTTCAATGGAAAGTTCAATCGTTCCGTATTTAATGAAGCCTTTGAAGGAGAAATCAAATCAAGGGTTCAGCAACAAAATGGGGGCCAATCAAGGGCATTAGCCATGAGACAACCACAAGCTCTTGTTATGGCTCCCAATATGGGGATTGAACTAGGTCGCGATAGACCTGAAGACTTCACTGGCGCAAATCTGAATGGTCTGAAGTACACCGATTTAAGAAAGGCTTACACCGAGGAGTCGACATTCAGCCACCAGGTGTCTGATGTCCAAGTCTCAAGTAAAAGCTTTGATGCTGCTGCATCTGAGAGAAAGGCTGCTCCAAGACCGTTGTCAGCTGAAGAACTTGAGTCTGTACAAGAAGGTGAGCGCTACATGGCACAACGACAGGCAGAGCAAGCTACCCGTATATCTCAAGAAGATAGAAGAATTAGTGAACATTTTGAAAGAATGAAAAGATATGTAATAACCAATAAGTAGAATCGAGTAGTAAAGCTACTCGATACAAACGGTTATGTCATTAAAATAAAGTACATCACGGTAGATATGAAGGACTGGATGATGCCTGTAACAATTGGCCTAGTGGCATTAACCGCTATAGCCATCGGTGCTTCTGTAAGTCAAGGCATGGTAAGTAATAATCCATTTGAGGCGACCGATTTATTTAAGAAAGGAACAGGAATGCCTTGTATTTGGGTTTTCTTTGATACTTCTATACCTAATGCCCGCCAGTACTCTGATTTTGGCGCCCGGTCATCAAGGGCCTTAAATTTGCCTTTCTTGAACTTGTGTTATGAGTCAATTGCAAAACAGAATTCATCTGAATATAGAATTCAGGCAATCAGTGGTCTTGCTGGGCTAGCTGAACTTCTGGGTGGATGGAATGAACTCCCTGACAAACTAAAAAATCCTTTAGTAACTCTTGAGCCCGCTGATTTCGCATGGATACGTGCAGCAGTTCTAGCGAAACATGGCGGAATGTGGGTAGCCCCTGCCACAATCTGTTTGAGACCTTTTGGTAAAATGCCCGAGAAACCTGTATTTTTCGGAACAGATTCTGATGAGACCTTTGTAGGCACAGCTGGAACATCAGTTCCTAATTTCCAAGTTGCTTGGTCTCCTGCTGCTGGGGACCCCCTTTGGTCAGCATGGGAAGCTATGTCTAAGAAGCGTTTGAATAAATCCGGTGGTGGTGATACGGCTCGTGGTGCTGATAAGTGGGAGTTCTTAGCATTAGCTGCTCGTTTCCCTGATATTGATGTAAGGCCATTGGCGGAGGTTGGTAGAAAGGGTGCCGCTGGTCGTAGAATTCAAATAGAAGATTTATTAGCTGCTGGTCAAGAGGGTGATTTGCCCTTCGAGATTGGACCTATGGCTGTCTATGTTCCTTTACCTTGGCCTGAACTCAAGGACCGCAGAGCCTTTGGATGGTTCTTGCGTCTATCAGAAGACCAAATAGCAGAAAGCGATCTGGTCATCAGAGATTTATATAGAGCGGCAAAGGTCATAAATTAGAATTTGACTTATTGGATTAAAAGTATTTTTGTACTCTTTTATAAAAAGAGCACACGAATCTCTTCCCCTTGTGCTAAGATGCGAGGTGTCACAGGATGCATTTGATATACAGTACGTTTCTTGCCCATATGCAGACGTTCGTAACACTGGAGTCCAAATCCATGTACTGGAAGAACATGCCGGAGTAAGGTGATAACTCTTCTGGAATCAAGGGCGTCAAAATATCTCTTTGCTTTACAAGGTAAATAAAATGGCTCCAATAAAGGAGCCCATGATTCAATTGTCTCAAGTTTTAGTTCGTTTGCAGAAAACAATTTACCATCTGTTAATCCAGAAAATCCAAGTTCTCGGAGCATCTGTAAAACAACGTCAATGTGGGGAGTTTCACGGAATAACTTACTCATTCTGTTCTATTCACAGAGTTAGTATTTGGCAATCCCCAGGGCAATACTTCTCCACACGCAGTCATCAAATCTAAGATAGAAGACCTTGATTGGCTATGGTAAATCCAACTTTTTATCAAAAATTGCTGAATGTTATACCAAGAACGATGATTAATGACATTCATAACAATAATATTGTGCTCTAACTCAAAAAGTATGTCTTCAAATGAGTATCCAAGTTCCCAAATCTTGTACATTTGCTTTTGGGCGCTTTCCCATTTAGATTCCATTAAAAGTTCCAGTAATTCTTTCATAGATCCCCAAATATGTGGATCGAATGATTTCTTAATATATTCAAATGTTAACATTTCCCATCCTTCAGATTTCTTAAGGCTATATAACATCTTAACCATACTCTGGAATTTCATAATAGAACACATTGATAACATAATAAGTTCAGTATAAGCCTCTTCTGTATATGAACCTGCTTCAAATCCTTCACGTCTTAAAATTTCAATATATATTTCTGAATTATTCGATGGCTCCGTTAAAATAATATGACATCTGGATTGAAGAGGAGTAATAAGAGACTCCTGGTTCTGACTGATAAATAAGAACCTCGTAATATGATCAAATGTCTCCATAGGTCTTCTTAGGGCTTGTTGAGAGATTGCAGGTAGAGTATCACAATCATCGATAATAATCCATCTATAGACACCCTTTCTAGGAGCAATCCATCTGACATGATCATTCAAGATTTGTCTGAATGTGTGAATTCCACGGTCTTGATGTGATGAGATTTCTACACAATATTCCTTTTCTTCCTTCTTAGTGATACCCGTTTTCTTGAAATATGCTTTTATGAATTCCCTTGCAATTGTACTTTTTCCAGTACCAGGGAACCCGACCAAAAAAATATGAGGCGGGTTATCTAAGCATTTATCTAATTGTTTTACAATTGATTCCATCCCAACTAAGGATGTATCGATCCTTAGCATCTGTTAGAACCTTAGAGAGATGGTCTTAAATACTTTACGCATTGTCGCTGCGCGCGACGGCGTACTCAGGTGGCCTAAAACTGTGGGCTATCACGCAGTGATGTGACAGCCTAAACTGTGGCCTCTGTCTTAAATAAGATGAGTAAGAATTTGTACTCAGTTCTAGGAGTTTCTAAGGGTGCAGATACTGAAGAAATTCGTAAAGCCTATAAGGCTCTTGCTCGTGAGCACCACCCTGACAAGGGCGGTGATCCTGAGAAATTCAAGGAGCTTTCACAAGCCCATGAAATTCTATCTGATGATGGAAAGCGTAGACATTATGATATGACTGGAAGCATAACAGAGCAACCGCAGCAACAACATAATCCATTTGGAATGCCTGATGCCTTCTCTCAGATGTTCGGTGGAATGTTCCCTGGTGGTGCTATGAATGGAAATGGTCAAAGAAGAAGAGAAGGTAAAAGTCCAGGTAAGAACCAAGATATCCCCCTACGACTTGATGATTTCTATAAGGGGCGCAATCTGAATATTAAGCTTGGTCGTCAATGTACGTGTAAGAGTTGCAAGGGTGCAGGTGGATCTTCAAGTGAAACGTGTAGACAATGTAATGGCCGTGGGCAACTCAATCAAATGATTAATATGGGACCCATACAAATGATGGCTCAGACACCTTGCCCACCTTGTTCAGGGAAGGGGTATCAATCAATAGGAAGATGTTTAACTTGTGGTGGAAAAGGCATGACACATGAAGAAAAGACCATGGAAGTCAAGGTTGAGCCAGGCATGATGCCTGGTAATACTATTGTATTCTCTGGTATGTGCTCAGACCATCCACAATTTACAGAGGCTGGTGACGTAACTGTTATTTTGAGAGAGGCTGAGGAGGAGAATGAAAACATCGCAATGTGGTCTCGAGAGGGTTCTAAATTGAAGACAAGTATCCATATTAATTTGGCAGAGGCTATGCTTGGAACTACCAAGGTACTAAAGGGGCACCCTGGATACCCTCAGGGTCTACCTCTTGAAATACCGGCAGGCACACAGAATATGTGGTTAGGAACATTTTCAGGTCTGGGAATGCCTATAAGAGGCACACCTAGATATGGTGATGCTTTGATTACGGTAATAGTGTCGCCCACAGACAATGAAATTCAGTGTCTGAAGGCAAATTCAATTCTTGTAAAGACATTTATGCCACAGCTTCCTACGGTCCCTGAGGTGTTAACTCAGTTAAATACTGGAAAGTGGACTGCTTAGTTTATTGCTTAGGGACAAAAGCATTGGGATCCTTCGCGTCAGCCCACTCATTGTGTAGAGCAGCGGCCTTGTCCATGCCCGCTGGTAGAAGCATTGGGTTCTCAGACAAAGAAGCGCCAGCAAATGAACGACCACCTCTGTGCTTCTTATGGTGCTTGCGTGAACGACGACCACTCTTGTGCTTACGAGAGTGTTTCTTTCCCTTTCTACGCTTTCCGCCATCCTGCATTCCTTGGATCTGGCTGATAGCCGCATCTAGAGGGCCTGTGCGGGTTGCGGCAATCATGGGTCCACTGAGAACACTGTTAGTCACAGCCGTAGGATAAGGCGCCGCCGCGCCGCCGTGTTGGTCCTTGTGGATATTTAGGTACTGGGAGCCCTGAGCGAGAGAATCGCGTTGGGCCATATTCATGCTTGTGTCATTGACAGGAGCCATGCCGCCCTTCCAGCATCGGTTTCTCCGGCTTCTTGAAGAACGGTTCTTACGGCTAGCACGGTTCTTACGCGAGGCTCTATTCTTGCGAGATGGCATTCTATTAAAGTGCGTGAAAAAACTCTCTCGTAAGAATAGAAAATGCCTTCCGAGCCCAGTTGGTCTACTAAATTTTCTAATACTACAGTCTGCACCTGGTTTTACATAATTGCTATCATTAACTTGCTATTTGGAGCAGCCGGGATTGTTGGAGCCCTTTTCTTGATGTCAAAGGGTAAGTATGATATGTTCCAGCTATTTACAGTGGTCCTCGCTGCTTCCATTGGTTTCGCTAACAGTTGGGGGTTCTTCCTCGTCTGCAACCGGGGCTTGAAGGCATAGAACCCAGGTTCTATAACTCCTATTCGTCATTGATTAAACACTCAATCTGTTTCTTAAACATTTTAGGAAGAGTTAGAATATCTTTCTCCTCCTTCTCTGAAATCACATTACGCGCAGTGAAATCCACCTCTAGAAGCACAGGTGTCACTGAATTCGCCTCAACGACGTAGATGGGGCAATCAGGTCGTCTCTTTGCAATCTTCTCAGCAAAATCGAGATAATAGCGGCTTCTTGGGCCCTCGAATACTAGAAGAACACTTGACTGCTTCTCAATCTGGAGGTCTCGGAAGACACCCGCACGCTTTCCATTCATTGTCCAGTCTGACTTTACAAGCTCAACTGGAATATCCTTTCTGTTTGCCCAACACTCAATGTAGGTGCTGGACAAGGTATCATCTGGTAAGATAACCTTCTTAATCGGTTTTTCAATATCATCCAAGATGGGATTAAGAATCTCATTTTGCATAATTTGTTTCGTTAAAGCATTTCTTGAACCAAGAACACCTAGATACATTTGTGTGCTTGGTTTACGTATGAAATGGGGTTCAAATTTATCAGGTAGGTTCCACTTACGACCGGTCGTAGGCGGAGCCTACTGGCCGAAGGCCATTTTGTGGATAAACCTTGTTTATCTACTCGCCCCTGAGGCTAGAAGCCTGGATCTTACGCTTCAAGATCTTGGAGCTCGCGAGGTAAATAGAGTTCTCCGTTAGAATAATGAAATCCTCACCGGCCTTGTAAATCTTCTGAATGTGGCTCGTATACTCCTCAGAATTCTTGACAAGCATCTTCTCACTTGTCGTGGCATCCTCGCCAAGGAAGGCTCTTCCCTCAGCAGAATCAACAAAATAATCAAGCTGGATGGGCATGTCTCTCTGGATAGCTAGCTTGGCGGCACTTATAAGGGTAGCTGCAGAAGGAACAACATCCGCTGGAGGAGTTGCTGTAGGGGTAGAAGGCACTAGAACTGTGTTCGTCGGGGCAGGTGCTGACATTGTCTGCCGTAGAAAGGGAAATCTGTCTATATATTTTTACGCGGAAACCTTTACTGCCTTAGCAACGGGTACATCTGTAGGCGTAGCCAAAGCAGGTACAAATAGAATCTCATTCTGATGCGTCTTCAAAATCTCATTGAAGAACTCATAGGCCTCGTTGATTTGATCCATCTCTCGGGCCCCAGTAATGATGATTTTACCAGAGCTGAACGGACTGATTGTAATACGCTTACACTGCCCCTCACCATCTCCTAGACCCTGACCCGAGCACTGCGCCTTACACTCACAGATACCAGGCCTCAGAGGATTTCCCTTCTTGTTATAGTAGTATTTGGTGTTGACACCCTGATAAATGGTGCTCTCATGTGAACTAAAGAGATTATAAACATTACTCAGAACCTTATGGAGCTTATCCTGGTAGATCTGTCGATTAATACTGTAATCACTGTTAATCAACTGAATACGGAACTTTGTCAGGCTAGGCTCACCAGTAAAGACCTCCTTGTCCTTTGCCATGATTTGGTCCATAACATACTGAATGGCCTCCTGGCTGAACTCTGCTGTAGGAACACCCGTCATCTGAATTCCACCATTGGCAAACATCTTGATATTTACCTCCTTCCACCCACGGCCCGCGCAAGTCTTACGGATAACCAGGGTCGCCTGGTTGAAGAAAGTCTTCTCAGTGACCTTACGCTTTGTCAGGATATCACGTGTAGATGCACCAACAACCTTGGTCTCATATTCCATCTTTAGGAAACCCTCACCAGGATAGCCAAATGGGATTGCCCACTTGTTCAGGCCCTCGAACAGCTTGCTAAGACGAATACCACAGCCCACGTGGCATGTGGTGACCATAGTTGAAATACGAAGAGGAGACATAGTAAGAGCCATTATACTTAAACGTGTTTAGGTTGTCGAGTCATTTTTTATGGCAAGTTAAATATCTTTAGAAAAGCGCATGGCAGAAGCCTCGCTAAAGCTTTGCTAAAGGCTATGGGTAAACCCCAACCACATAGTTTCCATGGATAGTACAGCAGTATCTGATGTAGTCCAGACTGATAAGTTCGGATCACAGATTTCAATCCATTCCTTCCATTTATCAAAACCAGTTCCCGTAATCAAAGAAAGACTTAGCATATGACATCCAAACATCTGCAAAGACATTTCTTCATAACATTTTTTCCAGAAATTAGGTCTCTGAGAGGGATGGAGACACAATAGCTTTGTTAACCACTTTGTTGCCTTCTGAGAATCTTGCGGATTTAGCAGGAAATATCTGAGATCACTTCTTCTCAAACGAACATCATATCTTCCTGGGGGCTCCGTTGGTGTCGTGGCAATTGTTTTCAGACGTGATTTTAAGACAATTTCAGGGAGCGGATCGAACCTCAGAACAAAAAAACGTGTCCTTAAAGAAGCATGAATTTTACAAAGGGAATTACACAAGAAGAAAACTAAAATGTCAGTTGTAGGTTTTTCCAAGAGAGGCCTCAAAGCCAACTGTGCCGGTTCGGTCAAAGTCTCCACCTCATCGAAAATAATAATTTTTGGTTTATCTGAAAATCCAAAAAGACCCGTGGCGGCTGACTCAGTAAAGGGATAAACTTTGGATCTGATTGATTCTAGGCTCCGTTCGTCACTTGCATTCAAGAAAAGTGCCCGACCCACTCTCTCTAAAGAAGTCTTGTAGAATTGGTGAACAATATTCCAGGCAGCCGTTGTCTTACCACACCCTGGAGGTCCCACAAAGATACAGTGTTGAAATGTTGCTGGTGTTTTTATCATTGCTTCTATACATCTGTCTACTCTAGACAAATCCATCTATTCTAGAACGCCTTTGACCGTTAAGTGGCTTTTTAATTCTTCTGTAATAATAAGATGGCTAGAAAATTTACAAGAGTAAATAGGAAAGGGTCGCGTTTTATGCGTAAAATGCGTAAAACAAGAAAACACCGTGGTGGTAATATAAAACCATGGGCTCTAGTTCAATATGATAATCGCCCTATACCCGATCATTATCAGAAATTAATTGATGTAAATAAAGAATACTGTAAGAAATATGGATATGAATATATTCTAAAAACAGAGCCAATTGATTTACCTCCATGGTGGATAAAGGTCCAGATATGCAGAGATTTACTAAATTCAGATAAATATAAGGGTATAATGTGGTTAGATACAGATGTAGGAATTTATGATTGTTCAAGATCTCTAGATGAATTTACAAAGGACCCTAAGATGCATTTCTTTATTTCGAAGGATCCATTTCCAGATGAAATGAGTATTATAAATGCAGGTTCATGGATTGTTAAGAATACGCCTCTTGGAAAAGAAATTATGAATGAATGGTTTAAAATGTATGATAAAACAAAATGGATTAGAGGTGGTGAACCAAACCCTCCTTTAGAGAATAAGTTAGTTATTGATCCTAAATTATCATTCTTTGATAAGGCTTGGGCTGGTATAAACTTCGAACAAGGGTCATTGTATTATAACTTTGTTAGAAATCCTAAATATAAGGATGCTATAAATGTGTTACCCAACAAAGTTCTTTCTCATTGGGAACCTAGTAAGAAAGATGGAAGTTTTACTGGACACTTTTTTAGATTTGTGAAAAATCACAGTAAACATGACAATAAACAACATATTGAAATGTTTCTTAAAGATAGAACCCAATGTTAAATAAACAACCTAAACCAGAGGTAAGGTCAAACAACCTAAACCGCTCAGACCATTTTGTTATAGAATACAATGCCTAGAGCGGCTATTTCAAAGCCAAGAAAGTCAAAGGTGTTGAATGTAGTTGCAGAGCAGCCAATCCAGGTTACCGAGACAATTCCAGAGATAACAGTTAGAAATGAAAATATCGTAGATGAAAATATTTTAATTCCTGAACCAAGTCCGTTGCTAACAAAAGCAAAGCGTACTCCTAAGGCCAAGGGAAAGCAGGCACCTATTGTGGCAGTTGTCTCTGCTAATGGAGAAATCCAGGGTACATTTAGCCCCGAGCCCAGAAGACCTCTTATTGCGCATTTGCCTTTCAGAACCTCTGAGGTTCAATTCCAAGACGGCCCTCTAATGTATGACCCTAGACCTCCAGGTGTTCCTGAGCCCTATGAGGCTGATGACTTATATACAAGCAATGCTGAGCTCATTGAGCAGCCTCAAGAATTAAAGAAGGAGTATTTGCCTGCTGCAGTAAGTGAGAATATTCAAGTGGCACCTGTTCAAGCTCAGTCGAATCTACAGACACAAGCAAAGGAGGAGACAAAGGCCTTTCGCACTATTGATGTAATGCTAGAATACAAGGTTGCGAATGAGACTAGAACTCTACCTGAGTCCGTGGAAGCAGCGTGTTTCTGGTGCGCAGGTTGTTTTGATGGACGGCCTGTTGTTATTCCTAGCTTAGAAGAGCGTGGAATTTATAAGGTTTATGGTAATTTCTGTACTCTTTCATGTGCTCTCTCATATTTGCTAACAGAGCAAGTGGACCCTCAAGTGCGCTGGGAGAGACAGGCTTTACTAAATAGAATGTACAAGCAGCCATCTGCTATACACCCTGCTCCCCCACGTGAAAGTCTTTCACTATTCGGTGGCAGTCTAAGCCACGACCAGTATAGAGCAATTATTGAGAAAAAGGTTCTTCGCATTGATAGCCATCTTCCTCCAGTTATTAGCATCTTGGCAACATTGGATACAAAGCCGATTGACTTCTATGAGACTTCTTTGAGAAACACATCCGTGAATGCTACTCTTGGTGGTGCTG
>Ga0209353_10001814_pt1 | contig 11983 bp, 18 predicted proteins | sample LauGreSpBDMM15SD_2_FD_187561 | JGI IMG/M metagenome (GOLD analysis project Ga0209353, IMG submission 187561) | Freshwater lake microbial communities from Lake Michigan, USA - Sp13.BD.MM15.SD (SPAdes) (version 2) | ecosystem: Environmental > Aquatic > Freshwater > Lake | place: Lake Michigan...
CTTTTGGTGTTTCGAATACGTTTGACATAATAATCTCCTGTGTGTAATGTCTGTGTCTAGCAGCTACTTCTTTTTCGCTGTTAGTTTATTATATATGCTTAACAAGAAAAAAACAACTATTTTCTGATTCTGTTTATCCGTTCACGGATGATCTCTATCACGGGTTCTGCCAACACCACTTCATAATGGTTATAGTCAACATCAATCAGTTCCATGTCTGCATGGTGCCGCTGGCTTTGAATGCTGACCACTCCGTCGTTGGCCACAACTATGAAAGGACTGCGACCCTGCACAGTGACCACGTTGCACCAGGGATGCTGCACTTTGATCTTGGCCGCTTCCCGCATGGCCCAGCTGCTGGGACCAATATCACGCATGAGCCTACTGAATGGTAAAAAGTATTGAGCATAGTCTGCTACTTCAGCACCGCCATAGGGTGTGCTTAGTGTGACTGCACCCAATACCTGTGCAGGCAAGTGATGGCTGAGATGCAGTGCATATATACCACCTAGACTGTGCGCTATGAAAAAACACTGCTTGACTCCAGCCAAACTCTGCTGCATCGCTGCTAGATTGTGTTCAAATCCGTCACGACTGTCATAGTTTAGGTCTAGACCCTTGCCTAGTCTAGTTCTGATATGATTGAAGCTTTCGCTGGTGGCGTTGGCACCGTGTATATAAACCAATTGCATGTCGATATTTATCGGGTGCTGTAGAGCGTCAAGCCATAGTGATGGCAATAAAAGCCAACATAAAGATCAATACTGCGCCTACAATAGGTAGCACAATGTGTATGTGTTTGACAACTTCTTCTACTGGATCACGCTGGTCCATTGTACACAGCTTTAGATTCTGCTATACGACCTTGACGAGCAAGACTAGCTGCATAACGTGCTTGGCCAAATGCTTCTAAAAATGACCAAATTGCGTTGGTGATTGTTTTCATAGATAAGTTTCCTTTTGATAGTTAAACTGACGGATATAGTTTTCCAACTGTGCGGCATCGGTAATGCCTTTGTCTGCTAGATATGCATCTAGACTTGATTGATAGCTGCTACCTGGAAACATTTCACTCAAACGTTCTAGCATAGACTGCATCTTTTCTGATAGGTATTTCATTTTATTTCCTGTGTGTTTGTGTAGAACTCAGTGTTCCTACTAAGTATTTACCATGAGAAGTGTTACATCTTGATTAAATAGAACAAACAGTGTATAATATCAAATGATGTGTAGAGGGTAAATACTAGACTAGGAAAGGCACATGAAACTAAAAACAAGATCGATCCTGCAGGAATTAAATGAACTGGCAGAAATCCGCAATAAGGATGAACTGTTTGAGAGTCGTGCCACCAACATCATCAATTCAGCTATTAATCTGCTGGAAACGTTGAAAAAACACTACACAGCAGAACAAGCGGATGAACTAGAACGTAGACTGTTAAATGCCATACGTGGACAGGATCCTGCCAAATTCACACGGGGCATACGCAAGATCGCCGAATCCAAAAGAACCAAGAGACCGTTAAATGAATCAGAGTAAACTACTAGAAGGTGGCAATGTGTTCAAGGGTGCAGACAAGCAGCCCCTAACACAGCGCATTGCCACTGCAGATGTAGAAAGCACAGTGGACTACATCGAAAAGATCACAGGACTAGACTTTACCAAAGAGAAAGATCTAGACGACAAGAAGCCAGTGAAATGGCTGGGCACCACTGGACGCAAAGAAGATCCAGATGGCACATTTGAGCGCAACAGTTCGGGCGATCTGGACCTCAGTGTGGATGCCAATGAAGTAGACAAAAGAGCATTTGCTGACAAGTTGATTGCACAGTTTGGCAAAGAGAATATCAAACTAAGCGGCGACAACGTGCATTGGAAGGTGCCTATCAACGGTGATAGTGGCAACGGGTTCGTACAGGCAGACTTCATGTTCTCCGCCAATCCCAAATTTCAACAAGGATCAATGATCAGTGGCGGAGGAGAGTATCGTGGCGAACACCGCCACATCATACTAAGTTCCATAGCCAGAGCCAAGAATATGAAGTACAGTCCCAAGCATGGCATATTGAATCCACAAACAGATGAACTGCTGCCCAACGGCAATGATTGGAATCAAATTGCCAAAGAATTGCTGGGACAGACTGCTACAGTCAAGGACATTCGTTCAGTGGATGCTATACTTACGTATATTAAAAAACTGCCCAACTATGAAGAACTAGTCGCAGGTGCCAGAGAAACCTTGGGTCGTCAAGGCATAGAGCTGCCCAAGGCCAATCAAATAGAAAGCTACCAACCAGGTACTATAGGTTGGATGCGCCAACTCATAGAAATAGTAAAATGAGATTCTGGGAACTGTTATTAGAAGATGAAGCACCCCCTGCCAAGAAAGTTGGCAGAGAGTTCAACCACCTTGAAGATCTCGTGTTCACGGAAACCAATGGTGCTCAGCGTGCCATACAGATACTTAAAGACCTAGCCAAACCCGAAAGCAAGATATCTATCAAGTGGGACGGTAATCCTACCATATACTGGGGACGTGATGATGATGGCACATTCCGCATGGTAGGCAAGAACAACTGGGGACGTGAAGAAGGCAAAAGCAGTTCTCCAGATGAATTGAAATCATTTATCATGAGTCGCGGCAAAGGCGAGGACTGGCGTGAAAAGTTTGCTAGTGATATGGCAGCACTGTGGCCTGTGTTCGAAGCAGGCACCCCCAAAGATTTCCGAGGATACGTCTACGGTGACATGTTGTTTCACCCTGGCAAACCCTACGAAAGTGGTAATGGCAACATATCATTCACTCCCAACCAAACCACCTACGAAGTCAAGGCAGTCAGCGATATAGGTGTGAAGCTAGGCAAGAGCAAGATCGCAGTGGCCGCACACAAGCAGTTCAGCTACTGGGGAGACAAAACTGGTGAGGATCTAGACAGTGTGGACATGCTGAATGCCAACCCCAATCTTGTGGTGTTTGGCTTGACCTATGTCAGCTATCAACCTGCTGTGAACGCAGACAATCTAGGACGCATAGAATCCTTGGCTAAGAATCAACAGGCTATCAACAAGTTTCTAGCACCCGTGGCAGGCATGGGCTATTTACAGAGTGAACTCTATACCTTTGTCAACACTCAGAGCAAGGCCAAGCAGTTGGATAATCTCAGTGCAGAAGCTTTCATGCAGTTTCTACAAAAGACACCTGCTAAAGCACAGAAGATCGCAGCACATGTTCAAGCCAACCCAGGAGTCATTGACACCTTGTTTGAGTTGGTGCGAGAAATCATGGCAGCTAAAAATGAAGTCATCTCAGAACTAGATGCTGCCAAGGGTGACATATCTGCACACACAGGCGGCAAGCCAGGCGGCGAAGGCTATGTAGCAGGTGGATCTAAGCTGGTACCACGTGATCGCTGGACCCCATTCCGTTCAGAATAACTGCTAATTCAGCTGATTTTTTCAATCCAATATAAATACTTGCATAGGAATCAGGGTGATTCCTAATATTGCCGGCCTCTGAGCGAGGTCATTGATCAAGGAGAATTTATCATGGCAGACATTTCAACAGTAGCACAAATTTTTGACAACGCTGGTGCAGAAATCACAGCATCTCGCGTAGGTGCAAACGCATTCAAATTTGTTGATCCAGCATCACAGTTCAGCACACGTAAACTACGTTTTGTTAAAATCGTCAACGGTGCCGACTTAACAGCAGGTGATTTCACTACTACCAAAGCAAACACTAACAGCAACCTATCAAAAGCAGTTCGTTGCGCTCAGAACTATGGTGAGATCTTTGTAATTGGTACACCATCAGCAACTGGTTTGATCGTTGCTTATGCAGACGACACAGTCAACGACGGTTCAGCAGCAAGCCCATCACTAAGTGATGCATCTTATGCTAAACTAGAAGCTGAGCTTGTTGCAGCACTTGGTGGTACACACACTGTGACCACAGTAGTTCCAACAGGTATCACATTCGCTTAATTCTAAATTAAGTTTATTCTCAGGGATGGGAAGCACTAAAGGACCGCAAGGTCCTTTTTTGTTGGCTGAATTTCTATGAGTTAAATACATACATTATGGCACGATACCAAATTGTTACTCTCGTAGATATAACCCGCAGTCAACCCGCTAGGGACGACACCAACAGCACTCTGCTAGGACAGCAGGCCAACTTCAACAGCCTGCTGCAGGCCATAGGTCTGAGATCCAACGTGGAATGGTTGCGTGATCCAAAAAAACACACAGGGAGACTGCCTGCACCAGCCACAGGCAAGGCCACACATTGGATTTGGGAATTCGATTGTGAACGTGATCAAGTCTTTCTACAACACGGTGACCCAGTTTATCTACTGGCACATGATCTCAACCATGTGCCAGTGATTGTTGATTTAGAAAACAGTGAAGACATCAACCCAGCCGCCTTCCAAACTCAGGGTGACATGATAAATACTTGGGTAACAATGATTTAGACAAAATGTGTTTTTACACAGTTGGCATAAATACTAGTTCAAAGGCACCCATTAGGCATTTCGGAACACTTAGGCACATGGCTCGGAGCGAGCACCTGACTTAACATAAAAGGAAAATAGCCACAATGGCCACTAAAGACGCGGTAGCACAACTGGCTGCACTACCTGAGCGGGTAGCTGTAGTCGAAACCAAAGTAGACCAAATAGAAGAAAAACTTGACGATCTCAAAATAGGCGTCAAAGACATGCATGAGTGTCTAGATAATACTCGTGATTTACTCACTGAAAAATTATCAGAAATGTCACAGGCATCTGACGCACAGCACCAAGATTTGTATCAAAAGATCAATGAGTTGGAAAAAGTCAAAAGTAAAATTACCATGTATTTGATGGTGGGGTTGGCGTTTGCAGCTGGTGCTGGTTGGATTAATGCTATTAATTTTCCACACGTACTCAAGTTCCTAGGACTGTAAAATACATCCACTTAAATAAGGACCATAGGTCCTTTTTTTATGACACAAATCAGCCGTAGACTAGAACAGATAGTTCGCCGAGAATTATCTAAAAATATCATTCCTGTTAAAACTCCGGACGGTATTCTAGTAGGTGATGTGCTGATAACCAATCAAGACAATCTCAAATTCCTTTACAGGAAATCGCAGGTGCTCTATGCAGAAATACATCTAAACTCCGTGGCCATCAAAATGGCCAATATCCTGGCGCTAAGACACAGCCATGTATCAGTTGATCTGTTGTATCGAGCTGATCAAGAATACGGACGTTGGTTCGTTGACAGCCAGATGCTGAGGGCTCAGCACCAAAAAGCCATACATACTCAGGACTACGATCGTGCAGACGTGCTGTGGGCTCGGTACAGTGAAAGCCGAGATCGCACTGTTACTGCTAAAAATCAAGCAGAACGTTTGTTGTGAATTGAATAAATACACTACCAATCTGGACTTCTAAATATGAAAACAACTGACCTTTTTACACGAAATAGATCTGCACAGAGGCTGAATGAATCCCTGTCCAAGATGTTTGGCACACAGCTGGATCTTGACAGTTTTGACACGCCTAAATTGGAAGATGCTCGCAACAAGCTGCGCACACAAATCCACACAGCACGTCAAGAAAGCGGCTTCAATGAAACCATTGAAAACGAAACCCTAAGCAAAGCACAGTTCATGCACGATGCTATTGTTGCAGAACTCATGGATCGTCAAGAGCATATTGTAGATACCAGTGTCCAAGAAGGCAATGACGAAGTTGCCTCGGTATTAGGTCGCATTGCTGACGAGGAAGATTTCGATGCATTATATGAACTTTTCAGCGATCGCGGACCAGTAGGTGAATATCTACAAGATCAAATTGCTGATATCACAGGTGAGACAGGTCTTCACCCCAAAGATGATTTTGAAAGAATTGAAGGTATGATTATGGATCGTATCCAACAAGAGTTTGGTGGACAAAACAATGACGATGAAGGCGGTGAAACTGACGATGCCTACGCATTATCCTCAGCAGGCTTTGGTTCAGATGAAGACTACGAAAGCATAGAAACTGAAGATGAATCATCCAGGATGAGTATGGCACAAGAGTTATATAAGTCTAACCCAGACCTAGATTCAGAAGATGATATTTTAAATGCTGGGTTTGCAATAATGAAACAACGAGATGGCGCAAAAGCTGCTCGCTATTATTTCAGCTATGATGAAGACTTTCCTAGCGACTTTATCAGCGAATACAAGTGGCTACAAAGACACGAACATGATGTAGGCGAAGACCTTACAATGGAAAGAGATCGAGATCCAGAAGATTGGGATGAAGGCAACACAGAACCACCAAACAACTTTGCTGTTTCTATCAACGGCAAGCAATGGAAAGTATTCAAAGGCCGTGGCCAGTACGCTGAGGACGACAGAGAAAAACAACACTATCAACAATTACGTGCATGGGCAGCTAAAAAGAGCGAGTCCACAGGCAAGAAATGGGAAGTAAATGTAACTGGCGCACCTGCTACAGAAAGCATTCAAACAGAATTAAGTAAGAACACCTTGAAGTCTTATCAAGACAAAGCAGGCAAAGAAATTGTTCACACAATGACTTCAGGTGATTACATGACCACAGACAAAAGTGCAAAGAAAGTTATGAATCGCATGAGAGGCAGTGAAAAAGCCGATAATAAGATTTATAAAAAAGAAAATGAAAGCATACAAAGAACACAAGGAGAAAGTATGAGTAATCTAAGAGAAGGCGAAGTACAACAAGCTTCTGCTATCGTTACAGCAAAGACCATGGTTGACAGAGTCAGCCGTTGGATTGAAGAACTTTCAAGCATGGAGAATGACACACTGTTACAACTAGGTGATTCAATCCGTGATGAAATGGGTCAAGAACAAGCCAAGGGATTTATTAGCTCAGTGGCTCCTGCGATCCAACAAGCACTGGAAAATTTAAAATCCACACGTGAAACAATGGCCACTGGTGTTCGTCAACTAACCGGCGAAGAGCAAGGCGCAGAAATGCTAGGTGGCGAGCCAGCTGGCATGGGTGGTGATGAAATGGGACCAGCAGAGCCAGACGCAATGAACATGGGTGATGAAATGGGCGGCGAAGATGAGTTTGCCGCAGCAGAACCAGCAGCAGGTGGACTAGGCGATGCAGGTCGTGAGCAGCGCGAAAGCATCAACCGCAGCAGCAGTTTACTCAAGGTATTAGCAGGCTAATATGAGCGCCTCACAAATTTTGAGGTCTTACCTTGATATTTTAAATGAAAGAGGCAGAGGAGGTGGCAGTGGCCGAGCTTCTGGTTTTGGCTCTCCTACACCTATACCAACCCCAGGTCAGCCCGTAGATCTACAACAAACGTCAAAGATACAACAAAAAACAAGAACAGGACTGCAGACTATTGGTAAATCTTTAACTGGACAGAATCCCAGTGCAGTAGGACAGGCAGTGAAAGGTCTTGATAAAATTTCTCAAGGGTCAGCAGTCACTGGAGCACAATCCGCTGCGCTGGAACCTTTTATTGAACCATTGCAGATGATATTAGCCAATCCGCAACTTAAACCAAAATTTCTAGCATTGGTTACACAGGCCAAACAATTAGTGACCAAAACAGATCCATCGGCCATTACAACTCCAGGAAACACATGAGACTTAGTGAAATCACTTCTGCTAAAGAACAGCAACAGTTAGACGAAATTCTACCGGTGTTAGGAGCAGTAGCAGGCGGTGTAGCACGAGGCGCTGCTGCGTTAGGTGGTGCCGCACTTAGAGGCGGTGCTGCGTTAGGTGGTGCCGCACTTAGAGGTGGTGCCGCTCTTGTGAAAGGAGTTGGCGGCGCGGTGTCACAAGGTACAAAAGCTGTGGGTAATTTAGCATCACAAGGAGTCAAGGCAGTTGGTCAAGCAGCACAGCCTGGCGCCATGACAGGTGGTCAAGAAGATCCAGCTGCTCAAGCTCAAGAGGTAGCTGCCGCTAAAAAAGAAGTGCAGGATCAAATCAAAGCCAAGCAACAAGAACTGCAACAACTACAACAACAACTGGCACAGATAAAATGAGATTTTTTGAATTTGTAGACACCGATGTCGACCTTGACAAGTTTGTGGTCATACTCAAAAACTTTGTAGGTAGATCAGCTTCTAAAAAACAAGCTGCTAAATTAAATTGGAAGAGTCTACAGCAGATTGCAGACCGCAGCGGATTTGAAATGGGTGCTGACTATGAAACTTTCAAAAGCATCTATGACTCTAGCCCAATCATTCAAAGTCTAGTAAAGAATTTCAACGCCGACGGCATTGAACTAAATGTTCCGGGCACTGACAAAGATACCCAAACTCCTGTTAAACAGGGTCAGTCCAGCCAAGATGCAGTGGACAAAATGGCAGCATCAGCTGCTCCTCAACAATTGGCAGCTCAGGCTTGACAACTTGATTTAAATCCTGTAATATATACAGGATGACTACTACTTTCACTCCCCCACCGTTCATTGAACGTATCCAATACAAAAACTGCAAACAGATCAACGATCCTGTTACACGCAAACGAGTGTATCTAACACCCGACGGCGAAAGCCTTCCGAGTGTGACAACCATTCTGTCAGCCACCAAAGACATGACACATTTGAATGAGTGGCGAGACAGGATCGGACATGCCAAGGCACAACAGATCACCACAGAAGCTGCTGGAGTAGGCACGGCCATGCATGCCAACCTAGAACGATTTGTTGTTGGTGAACAACGACAGCCTGGTAACGCACCTGTGCATGTTCAGGCCAATAAAATGGCCGATGTTATTATCGAGCATGGTCTCAGCAAAGTCAGCGAAGTATGGGCCATGGAGCAGAGTCTATACTTCCCAGGCCTGTTCTCAGGCACCACCGATCTTGTAGGAGTGCATGACGGTGAACCCGCAGTAATGGATCACAAGCAGACCAATAAGCCAAAGAAAGCAGAATGGGTGGAAGACTACTATCTACAACTGATGGCCTATATACTAGCACATAATGAAGTCTACGGCACAGACATTCGCAAGGGTGTTATCTTTATGTGCTCACGGGCTTTTGAGTATCAACAGTTTACACTAGAACCCAAAGACTTCAACAAGTATCAGGATGCCTGGTTGGCTAAAGTGGAAGAGTATTACTCACTGCGATAAGCTAAATACTAGAAACAGAAGTTTCTAGGAGAACTATAGTGGCAGTGGTCCAAATCTCAAAAATCCAGGTCAGAAGAGGCCAAAAAAACTCCAACAGTGGCATTCCGCAACTAAGCTCTGCTGAATTTGCATGGGCAGTAGATTCACAAGAACTGTTCATAGGCAACGGCAGCGTATTGGAAGGTGCTCCGTATGTGGGCAACACCAAAGTACTCACAGAACACGATAACATACTAGAACTAGCATCTAGTTATCAGTTTGCCAGCGACGATACTGCTATTAGCCTCAGCGTGTCAAGAAGTCTCCAGAGCAAAGAAGACGAAACTGTCAGTGTGGCAGACTTCGGTGCTGTAGGTGATGGCAGCACCGACTGCATGGCAGCATTTGAAACTGCATTCACAGAACTGTTTCGAAACGCAGATGATACATACAAAAAAGTATTACTTGTACCCAACGGCGAGTATCTTTTTACCAGCGATCTTGCAGTGCCCAGTGGTGCGATACTCCGTGGAGAGACTCAATTAGGTGCTGTTCTAAATATCGGCAGCAATAACATAAGGTTCATTACCAGTCAAGGCCTTGAACTGGGGGATTTCAACAGTACCAATCGCCCTATAAACCTCCAATGGAGTAATATTACCATTAAACGCACCACTGGACAGTTGACATTGTCTGGTGTGGCAGACAGTGAATTTCATGCTGTGAAATTTATTGGTGACTATGTCTTGGGCGATAGCATTACACTTGCAACCACACCAGCGGCAGTGTTCTGGGAGAACATCCTAGTAGGAACAAGAACTAATAATATAATTTTTGATAAATGCGTGTTTCAAGAAAACGCTGTATCAGCAAAGTGTTTACAAAGTGATGTATTTAACACCGCAGTGAGATTCCAAGACTGCAAATTTTTTGTCAACGACACAGCCGTCTACATTGATGGTGTCGCTACTCAAGGCAATCGTTGGCAGATAAATGACTGCGAATTTGAAGAAGTTGCCAATCAAGCATTCAGATCAACTGCCGGACAAGGCACACTGATACAAAGAGCAAAATTTTCTAGTGTTGGTAATGGCACAGGCAACAGTGCTAACCCCAATGACTACATGGTTTATTTTGGCGAAACAGTAGGTAATATATTAGTAGATTGTTCTAGTGATCGACAGCAGGCAGCAACTACAATATCAACCACTGCTGCTTTCTCAGAAGTCTTTAATAGTGCAGGCGTAACGTTTGTTGACAAAAACTATGCTTCCATACCATTGTCTGACAGTTTTGTTCCCCTAGCAGCTCTCTCTGCACAAAATAAATTTACTGTGATTACCTACTGTCTTAAACTAGGTGAACACACCAGATATGGTACATTGACCATAGTCATCGGTGATGACCTCAGCCCTGCCAGTCACGGCAGTGATGTTTCAATCACAGATAATTTTGTATATTCACCTAATACACTTACATCACCAGGAGGAAACACAATGAGTAATTTTGAATTCAGCGTGTCTAAGAGCAGCAACACTGCCTTAGACGATTCGACGGCAGCGGTAATAGACACCGTGATGTTGACCTATAAAAACCCTCTTGCTACCGGTATTTCCGGGACCATGTCGTATGATGTGGCCTACGGTGTTTGATGAGTATGGAACCAAAAGACTAGCAGCTTGGAGACAGTTTAGAGAAAGTTTAGAAACAAGTCCAAGCCCATTGGAAGATGTTGCTGAACTTTGGGGTCATGCACCTTTTGTAAGTCCATACTTAGATCCACAACTCCCCACAGAATGGCCCGATCCCTGGCATCTCATGCTGGATCTTAGGCTGGATGATCTTGCATTGGTGCTAGGAATGCTGTATACTATTAAATTAACACAGCGGTTTATTGATACCAAATGTGAGATACATATGTCTATGTGCTCACAAAAGAAACAACACCAATACATGTTAGTAGTCGGAGACAAACAGGTTCTTAACCTCGAATATGGCACAGTAGTAAGCGTAGAACAACTCAAAGACTTTGATACCAAGACAATATATGCAGTTAGTAAATTGCAATAAATATCACACAATGAAAAAATAGAGAACGATAAATGAGCATCACAGTTATTAAAAGAAATGGCAACAAAGAACCACTGGCAGTAGAAAAATGGCAAGCGCAGGTTGCCAAAGTTTGTCAAGGTATAGCTGACGTCAGTCAGTCAATGATAGAGATCAAAGCACAGCCTCATTTTTATGATGGTATCACTACAGAAGCCATAGATGGCCTTACACTAAGAGCCATAGTGGATCTCATTGATGTTGAATCAAACCCAGATGTGGGCAATACCAATTATCAATTTGTGGCAGGTAAACAAAGACTCAGCATGTTGAGAAAGGATGTGTATGGCAGTTACAATCCTCCCCACCTCTATGACATTGTCAAGAAGAATGTGTCAGTGGGACTTTACACCAGCGAATTACTAGAATGGTACAGTGAAGATGATTGGAACCGCATGCATGACATGCTGGACCACGCCAAGGATGAAGAGTATTCATATGCTGCCATCGAACAGTTGATTGAAAAGTATCTTGTGAAAAATCGTGCCACCAAAGAAATCTATGAAACACCCCAGATCCGATACATGATAGCTGCGGCCACTGTGTTTCACAAAGAAGAGCCCAACACGGCTAGAATGAAATTAATCAAGGAATATTACAATGCAGCTTCAGACGGTCTATTTACTCTCGCTACTCCTGTTCTTGCTGGCCTTGGCACTCCCACTAAGCAGTTCAGTAGTTGTGTACTCATTCGCAGTGATGATGATCTTGACTCCATTTTTGCTAGTGGCGAAATGATGGCCAAGTATGCCAGCAAACGTGC
>Ga0209353_10001817_pt1 | contig 11965 bp, 10 predicted proteins | sample LauGreSpBDMM15SD_2_FD_187561 | JGI IMG/M metagenome (GOLD analysis project Ga0209353, IMG submission 187561) | Freshwater lake microbial communities from Lake Michigan, USA - Sp13.BD.MM15.SD (SPAdes) (version 2) | ecosystem: Environmental > Aquatic > Freshwater > Lake | place: Lake Michigan...
AAAGCACATAAAATCCACCACAAACATTTAGGAAAAGAACACGGAGAAGTTTTTGGAATGTTGATTGTGCCCTCAAGATTTTATAAAGAATCTCAAATTATTTCAGCGAAAAAGCGACAGATCAAATAGCTTATTTTTCTTTAAAAATGCTGGCATCTAAATAACCATCGGGGAAAATTAAATCATTTGATTTTTAATGTTATTTATTGGTCTGTCAAGAAAACAGAAATTGATTGACTTGTAAAAACGAAAAAGTTCAGCATTACTGCTGGACTTTTGCTACCTATATTGGAGAAAGTTACAATTTTAACGCGATGATTGCTTACTCAATTATCTTGAAATCAAGGGTATAGATTTCAATTATTAATTTGGTTTTATTGTCACATTTATTACTTTTTGGATTTCAACTAATTCAATTTTTTTGCAAAAAAATAATAATAAAATCCTAGTTGTATCAGGATTTTATTTGAGTTATTAATTTTTGTTGTTTGATTTTAGTTTTTCAATTTCGGCTTTTGCTTTTTCAATTTCAGCTTTTGCTTTTTCTAATTCGATTTTTGCTTTGGTTAATTCTTCTTTTACTTCATCGGTTCCTTCAACATATCTTACTTCTTTCAAGGAATTATCACCAATAGTTTTAGCGTTTTTCTTCTGTATTTCAATGGATCTTTTACCATTATTATTTTTTATATTAATGGATTCGATTTCATTTTTATCTAATTTGTTTAAATCTTCTTTAGAAATCACTTTGTTATTTAGTAGAATTTCAGCGTCTTCAATTGCATTCTTAGGTTTCGATGTTTCTGATTGATAGCTTACTCCCAAACTTCTACTTACTACTTTACTTTCGTCTTTATTTGGTGCTTCTTTTTTTGTAGTTATTTCATAATACGTTTCACCTTCTTTTTTGTCAATGTTGTATTTGGATTTTAATTGTTTCTCATCCAGTTCTTCAAATATATCAATTTCTTGGTCTAGTGGAATTTTGCTTTTAATAGTGGCTGTTTGTAGCTTTCCGTTTACAATTATATTCACCTTTTTGCCGTTTTTGACCAAGTTGTCAATGGTATAGTTATTTGTGTCCTTTTCTACTTCAGCTGTTTCTTCAACTTCAACATATTTTCCACTTACAACATTTGAAACTTCTTCAAAACCCACACCTTTTTTATTATTCTTATCTTCTTTAATGAAAATTCTAATTGGCTTAATTGGTCTATCACCTTTTACAATTTTTATATTTTTATATTTAGAATTATTTTTAGAAGAAAATTCTAACTTAATTTCGATGATTTCTCCCTCTTTGTTTCTCTTTATATTGCTTATTTTTAAGGTATTATCTTCGTTAAAGATGTTTTCGATTTCTTTAATTTCCGAATTTGTAGTTTTAGATGTAACAATATGAGAAAATTCAACTTCAACAGCATAAGCTGCCACTTTTGAGTTTTCCTTTACTTGTGCAATTGTTTCAATTTGAAATAATAACATAAAGCCAACTAATGTCGGAAGAATTGTGGCGTACTTCCAAGCATTTCTTTTGTGAGATTGATTTTTGTGTAACATAATAATTCGTTTTTTAATTAATGATTGATAAAATGGATTGGTTATACCTAATGATTGTTGATGAACAACTACCTTTAATAGTGTTTTTTGATATTCGTATTTACTATCAATTTGTTCCAATGATTGATTATCGGCTATGAATTCTAAATTCTGTAACATGGCTTTTCGATACAACCAACTAATTGGATTAATCCAAAACAAAGCACAGAATACTTTTGAAATTAACACATCTACGGAATGCCATTGTTTTGCGTGAATGCGTTCGTGCGTTAAAATATGTACGAATTCCTCTTTCGAAAAAAGAGTAGGATTAATAACGATGTATTTAAAGAACGAAAAAGGATTTTCTGTCGAGTTAGCATAAATCAAAGTATAATTCGCTTCTTTTTCTTTGTTTAATTTGACAATCTTATAGAAGAATGAGGCAATTTCGAATCCCACTTTTAGTAAAATTACAATGGCAATTAAACCGTAGGCTGCACTCAAAATTAGCGACCAATCTATTGGAGCTTCTGAAACAGGACTAATGGTTTTATCGTTAGTTATTGGTACTACTTCGATGAATTTAGAAATTGGTTCAGGATTAACCCAAACGGTTTTAGTAAAAGTAATTAATGGTAAAATGATTGCTGTTACTAATCCCATTAATAAGTACCAGCGATTTGAAACGTAAAAAGTTTCTTTACGTAGCAATACCAAATACAATAAATAGAATAGAATAATTAATCCATTTACCTTTGCAAAATAGAGCAGGAAATTTTCCATACTATTTCTTTTTTTCGATTAAAGCTAAAATTTCACGGAGTTCCTCAGCTGATATTTTTTCTTCTTCAGCAAAATAGGAAACTAAATTTTTGTACGAACTATTAAAATAATGGGTAATAGCAGTATTCATAAATGCTTTTCGATAATCCACTAGCGGGACAATCGGAAAGTACCGGTGTGTTTTTCCATAGGCATTGTATCCTACATACCCTTTTTCTTCAAGATTTCTTACTATTGTAGAAAGTGTATTATAATGAGGTTTTTCCTCTACAATTTCTTCCATTATGTCTTTCACAAAAGCTTTCTTAAGCTTCCATAAGATGTGCATTATTTCTTCTTCTTTGTTGGTTAGTTTTTGCATGATTTTTAAATTTATTGGTCAAACTTAAAACTATTATTTTAGTTATGCAACTATTTTTTTAGTTATTTAACTATTTTTTTAGTTTTAATCTATTTTACTGGGTTGATTCAATCATTCGGCGAAGGTTAATTACCTTTTTATGTTTGTCATAAAGGTAGATTTATGCTCTTGGAAAGCAATTTTGTGTAAACTATTTAAACAAAAAAAACCTCACATTTCTGTGAAGTCTTTTCATTGTTGTTCCAATTATTTGAGAAAGTTACATTTTTATGCGATGATATTGTATTTACCATCAAAAAATTAAAGCGATGAACTTGCTATTAAATTACTTACACATTTTTTTATAATCATCGGTTAGATTTAAAAAAGGTTTTATGTTATAATCCGTATAAACCTCTGCCTCAAATGCATTTTTTTCTTTTTTAGTTTTCAATTTCTTTTTCCCTTCAGCAATTTGTTTTTCCATCTCTTGATATTTCTGAATAGCATCTTTTTCCATTTCTTTTGTTACATCTTGTTTAGTATCTAACATGCTTGTAAACTCAGGACAATCTTTAACAATAGCTTTTATTGCTTTAATAACTTTTGAATGTATTTTACTTTTATTTACCATCAAATCCATTAAAGAAAAATCTAATGGATTAATCGCAAAATTATCTTTTGGGTTATTCATATAGAAAACGGTTCTTACATATTTACCTGCTCCTTTAATAGTTATATTATAACCATAAAAATTTATTGAATCATTTTTAATTAAAGGCAAAAAAACAGTATTTCCAGAATCAACAATTTCACCATTACTTTTTGCTTTTAAAATGTGTAAATGTTTGAATTCTTTTACCTTATTTAATTCACTATCAAAATAGGTAATATAATTGATCGAATCTGATGGAATAGTTCTATATTTCTCTGAAGCATTTCTTCTGAACTTTATTTTTTTTCTGTCTAAATTATTATTCGATTCCATAGTACTCGGATCGAAATCATAAGGATTGGTAAATTCAATAAAATTAGGAGAGTCAAAATCTTGAACTTCACCTAATAATCTTTTCCCATCAATTAAATTAACCGTAGCATTAATGTATTCTACTTTACCAAAATAAAAATTTATATCTGATTGAGTTTGTCCATAAATTTTACCAATTAATAACAATAGGACTAAAGAAATTTTTTTCATGATTATTTTAATAAGTTGTTGAAATGCAAAAATAAATAAAATAATCAGATTTTTAATATATAAGTTTAATGTGCTAAAAAATTTATTAAAAAATCAAAATTGTAAATTATTGAAACAACAAAACCCGATATTTTCGTATCGGGTTTTGTTTTGCTCTCCTTATTAGAAAGTTACAAATTTAATGCGATGATTTCATACTCTATTCTCTTGAAATCAAGGGTGTAAATTATATTTATTTTTATTTGTTAAAAAAAATAAGTGTATTAAGTTTTGCCACCCGCAGCCCACCAAGTCAATTTTTTTGATATATCTAGGAGAGTTTGAGTTAATAATATAGACAGAAGGCCCACTTCATATCATTGCTTTTCGTGATGGGGTATGACAGTCATTATTTCAGACTCAATTATCTATTACTTTAATAAATATAGTATTATTTGGAAAAGTGTAAATAGTATAAGAGTTTTGTTCTGAAAAATATCAATAAAATATCATAATTTCATTTATTTAGTTATAATACAATGTTGTGCACTTATTATAATTTGGAGTTGTGTGTTTATTATAATTTGAAGCAGAATTTTTGAATTAAACCTGTTATTTATAGAAAATTACAATTTTTTAACAAACCCAAAGTCTATTGTAAAGAAAATTGAAATTTCTTTACAATAGGTAAAAATGACAGCTATTAATCACATTATAGTGTGATATTTTGTTTATTTCAATCTCATTTATAAAGTAAAACACATAAAATCACAATATAATGTGATAAATGTGTTGACGGAATGTTTTTTTCATTACTTTTACATAAAAATCACATTATAATGTTAGTTAATCAGATAGCAGAAGCCATAAGAACAAGGAGGAAAGATTTAGAAATAACTCAATCGCACCTCTCTGAATTGTCGGGCATCAGTGTAAATACAATTTATAAATTAGAACGAGGTCAAGGTAATCCATCATTAGAGATTGTTCAAAAATTGATGGATGTTTTAGGGTTAGTAATCAATATAGAAGTAAAAAAAGTGAATAAATGAGAGCAATGGAAATCTATCGGAATGGGGTTTTAGCTGGACTACTTTCAGAGGAAAATAGAAACAACTTTGTGTTCAGATATGAAGAGCGTTATTTTAACGACACTACCAAACCTGCAATAAGCCTAACTTTACCTAAATCAAAAATAGAATATAGTAGTGATTACTTATTTCCTTTCTTTTTTAATATGTTAAGTGAAGGGGTAAATAGAAAATTACAAAGCATACAACTAAAAATTGATGAAGAGGATAATTTTGGATTATTGATGGCTACGGCTCAATATGATACCATTGGAGCAATAACTGTAAAACCAATTACAAAATGAATATTGACGAAATAATAAATTGTCCCGGAACTTTATCCGAAGGATTTACCTCTTATAGTCCGAGTTGTCTAAGAAACGTATTTAATGGGAAAAAAGTAAATCATATTTTACCTTATGATTCCACTAATAAAGATGAGGATGTAGCGGAACAATTTATGGAAAATCGTAAAAGAATTTCTATATCAGGTGTTCAAGAAAAATTAAGTTTTATACTTGATAAAAACAAATTGCGATTAACTCATCAAGGAGAGCAAGGAACTTATATATTAAAACCCATTCCAAGAGATCTTAAAAAAGTTGACCAATTGCCAGCAAATGAACATTTGACTATGCAAATAGCCAAACAAGTATATGGGATTAACACCGCTGAAAACGCAATGGTGTTTTTTAAGAATGGTATACCGGCTTATATAACAAAGCGATTTGATGTAAAAGAAAATGGAGAAAAATGGGGTAAAGAAGATTTTGCTTCCTTGGCAGGAAAATCAAAAGATAATGCGGGGTACAATTTCAAGTATGAATATAGTTATGAGGCAATAGGCAAATTAATCCAAGAGTATGTTCCGGCTTGGAGGGTAGAAATTGAAAAATATTTTTCACTAGTCGTTTTTAACTATATTATTTCAAATGGAGATGCTCACTTAAAAAACTTCTCTTTGTTAGAAACGTCAAGAGGGGATTATGTATTAAGTCCCGCCTATGATCTAGTGAATACAAGACTTCATGTTGATGATACAGACTTTGCATTAGATAAAGGGTTATTTGAAGATGATTATAAAAGTGATGACTTCAAAAAATCATTACATCCTTCAAAAATTGATTTTATTGAATTTGGAAAACGAATAGGCGTAATGGAAAGCAGAATAGAAAAGTTGTTGGCTCCTTTTTTAGAAAAACAAAATAGGATTGAAGAACTAACAAATCGTTCCTTTTTACATCCATCAAGTAAGAGAGCATACTTACTTTTGTACAATACTAAAATGAATTATTTGAAGGGTTCCAAAAAAATATAATGCAAAACAATTATAGAAATATTTTTTAATAAAAGTTAACCTCCTTTCGGAGGTTTTATTTATTTTCTCACCTTAAAAATGGATATGCAAATAGAAAAGGGTCTCAAAACGTTGTGTTTTGAAACCCTTATCATTATTGCTCCCCCTATTGGAGAAAGTTACAATTTTAATGCGATGGTAATTTACTTAACTATCAGAAAAACAAAGAGTTAATAAAAAATTATTTATCACAATTAAATAATTTCATCAAATTACTAAAAAACATCACCCACCAAAATCTTCTTAGTAGTTACTCATAATTTAATACAATTATAATTTCGTTTAACAACGAAAAACATACTTTAACTAAATTTGTTATTTTTATAAACTATAAGTTAATATATATAATTAAATTTGAATTGAATTTAACAATAGAAATTATGAAAAAACAATTACTATTAATTATTTCGTTCGTTTTAATCAATCAAACAACTTATGGACAACAAGTCACTATTGGTACTCAAATGTGGCAAACCACCAATCTTGATGTTACTTCATACAGAGATGGCACGCCCATCCCTCAGGTAACCGACCCAACTGCTTGGGCAGGATTAACTACAGGAGCTTGGTGTTATTACAACAATATAGTAGCTAACGGAACTACCTATGGTAAATTATACAATTGGTATGCAGTGGCAGGAATATACGACACAGACCCTAGTACTCCAAACAAGACATTAGCCCCTTCAGGCTATCACATACCTTCAGATGCAGAATGGACTACTTTAACCACCTATTTAGGCGGAGAATCTTTAGCAGGCGGTACAATGAAATCAAACGGCACAACCCTCTGGACTAGCCCTAACACGAGCGCTACAAACTCCAGCGGATTTACAGGTCTTCCGGGAGGGTATCGCTTCGGTCTTGGAACGTTCTTCCAAATTGGAGACGCTGGTATCTGGTGGAGTTCTACGTTAGCTGTTGGTGATTTCGCCTGGTTCCGCGTCCTGAATTACAATAGCGGCGATGCCTACAGAAACTACGGCTACAGTGAGATAAATGGTTTATCGGTACGCTGCCTCAGTGATAGTTCACTTTCTAATCCAACATTTGATACAAGTAGTTTACAACTATATCCTAATCCAGTTTTAAGTGTTTTAAATGTAAAAGTTGACTCCTATCTTATCAATCAGCCTTATACTATTATTGATGGTATAGGAAGAGTTGTTTTAAATGGAAAACTAAACGAAGTTGATACAGCTATCAATGTAGAGCAACTATCTAAAGGTATTTATTATTTAAAGGTATCAGATAGAACCGCAAGTAAGTTTATTAAAGATTAATTTTGGAGTTATTTAACACAAAAAAACCCGACACTTTCGTATCGGGTTTCGTTTTGCTCCCCCTATTGGAGAAAGTTACAATTTTAATGCGATGATTCCTTACTCAATTATCAGAAAATCAATGGTATAGATACTGTTAACTTTATTTTTAATATATTTACAATTAAATAAATTAAACAAAATAATTATGAAAAAAATTACACTCCTAATTATTTCAGTATTTTTAGCCGTTCAAACTTTCAATGCACAAGTTGTATTAGATACAAACTTAATTACCATTAAATGGACGGGCACAACACTTCCTAGTCCCTACTTTATTCAAGCAAACCCAAGAGGGACAGGGATAGAATGGTTTGCCATTGTGGATAATACAACTAAAAGTAATATAACTAATTATGCTAATAATATTCCTTCTGGCATAAGTTATTTTACACCTCCAGGCAGTACAACACCAATTCCATTTGATAATATTGTAACGACTCTTGTAACTAATACAACTAATTTATTTTATCAAGCAGTAACTTTCAACCAACCAATTGGGTCTTGGGACGTGAGTAATGTAACCGATATGAATTTTATGTTTTACACCGCTACTTCCTTTAACCAACCTATTAGTTCCTGGAATGTCAGCAATGTGACTATTATGGCTGGTATGTTTAGTCAAGCTACTTCCTTTAACCAAAATATTGGTTCTTGGAATGTTAGCAATGTGAACAGTATGAATGGTATGTTTTCAGGCGCTACTTCCTATAACCAACCTATTGGGGCTTGGAATGTTAGCAATGTGCTTAATATGAGTGGTATGTTTAGTCAAGCTACTTCCTTTAACCAAAATATTGGGGCTTGGAATGTTAGCAATGTGTACAATATGAATGGTATGTTTTCGCAAGCTATTATCTTTAACCAAAATATTGGAGCTTGGAATGTTAGTAATGTAACTGATATGGGTAGTATGTTTAGTAACGCTCCCGCCTTTAACCAAAATATTGGTTCTTGGGATGTTAGCAATGTGACTGATATGAGTGGTATGTTTGCAGGCGCTATTTCCTTTAACCAAAATATTGGTTCTTGGAATGTTGGCAATGTGACTACTATGGCTGGTATGTTTTTTCAAGCTAATACCTTTAATCAAAATATTGGGGCTTGGAATGTTAGCAATGTGAATACTATGCTTTCTATGTTTGAAAACGCTGCTTCCTTTAACCAAAACATTGGGGCTTGGAATGTTAGCAATGTGACTAATATGTCTTCTATGTTTTCACACGCTATTTCCTTTAACCAACCTATTGGGCCTTGGAATGTTAGCAATGTGACTAATATGGGTGGTATGTTTGATCAAGCTAATATCTTTAACCAACCTATTGGTTCTTGGAATGTTAGCAATGTGATTGCTATGGGTTATATGTTTAGGCAAGCTATTGTCTTTAACCAACCTATTGGTTCCTGGAATGTGAGTAGTGTGATCTATATGTCTAATATGTTTAGTAACGCTTCCGCCTTTAACCAGCCTATTGACTCTTGGAATGTGAGTAGTGTTATCGATATGGATTCTATGTTTTTTAATGATCCTATGTTTTTTGGGCCTTCCTCATTTGACCAACCTATTGGATCATGGAATGTTGGTAATGTAACTAATATGTCATCTATGTTTGCAGGAGCACAACTTTCTATAAATAATTATGATGCGCTACTAATAGGTTGGGCAACAATAGCACCAAATGAGAATCCTTTAGAACCAAATGTTGTTTTTTCAGGAGGCAATTCTTATTATTGTAATGGCTATGCAGCAAGAACTTCTATACTTAATACTTACAATTGGACTATAACAGATTTAGGGTTAGCAATTAATTGTAGTGATTTAGCCACGGAAGTCTTTGATACAAGTAGTTTACAACTATATCCTAATCCTGCTTTAAGTGTGTTAAATATAAAGGTTGAACCTAGTATCGTTAATCAACCTTATACAATAATTGATAATCTAGGAAGAGTTGTTTTAAATGGAAAACTAAATGAAATTGAAACAACCATAAATGTTGAACAATTATCGGAAGGTATTTATTATTTAAGGGTATCAGATAGAACCGCGTGTAAGTTTATTAAAGAATAAATCTTGGCGTTGATTAAAACAAACAAAACCCGACACTTTCGTATCGGGTTTTGTTTTGCTCCCCCTATTGGAGAAAGTTACAATTTTAATGCGATGGTAATTTATTTAACAATCAGAAAAACAAAGAGTTAGTGTAAAATAAAAATCAAAATTCTAAATAATTTTGTATTTTAGCAAAAAAATAGTTGATTGCCTTTCGGCCGATTTTAAAAATAAAAACTATAAATGAAAATTGAAAGTAAGTGCTTCTAAATTTGCTACTTTGACAAGCTGGGAAATTTCGTAGTTAAGTTTATCGCGAGAAGATTAAACCTATTAAAAATAAAAAAGTCTATTAGTAAAAACAGTATGAATAAATATTTACAATTTGGTATTATGAGAATTTTTATTTCTTTATTAGTGTTGTTGTTTTTATCGTGTGAAAAAGACAACTCGGCAAACCAGCCTAACCCAAATACTTCGGCTTATAGAATTACTAAATCTATTTCTTACAATAGTGTAGGCGTAGATGTAATAATTGACAAACCTGAAGGAAATGAATTTGATGTATTAATTATTTATCACGGTACCGTGCAAAGTGATTCAAATATTTTACCTGCAGCCAATAATACTCTTGACAAATTCAAGAGTATTTTAGACAGAAATGATATGATGATTGTAAGTGTGGCATATCCCCAAGAAAATGTATTATTAGGCGACAATATTGTTCAAGGCGAAGCCGCATTGTTATGGTTGAAAAATAAAGCAAGTCAAGAATTAGGGATAACTGTAAAGAAAGTATTCTTAGGCGGACACTCTCAAGGAGGCTATATGGTAACAAGACTTAATACAATGCATCAAACAAATGGCGTTATTGCCAATGCACCAGGGCCATTAAATCTTGTTTATAGATGTCAATTAGAGGAAAATGGGCAAGTTCAATCAGGTGCTGTCTGTAGCAAACTTAAAAATGTATATGGCACGACAACAAGTAACCCCAATGCCTACTTTCAAAGGTCATTACTTAATTTCACAAATGGATTCAAGTCTGACATTTTATTTGTTCAAGGACTAAATGATACGCCTATTCAAATGTACTCGTGGTCAACTTTTAAACAAGATGTACTAAGTTGCACAAGTTGTCAGAACAGACAGTTTGTTGAAATTGTCGGTGGTGAACACGGTTCTCTATTTGAAAGTCCAACGGCAAAGACTGAATTTAATAACTTTATAAATAGCCACTAAATATAAAACTTACCGCTTCCAGCCGTATGGCAAGATTGAGTTTTAGACTTAATTTAAAGATGGTTTTACAAAATTTTAAAATAAAAAAGAGGTCAATAACGACCTCTTTTTCATTTGCTCCCCCTATTGGAGAAAGTTACAATTTTAACGCGATGATTTCTTATTCAATTATCTTAAAATCAATGGTATAGATTTTAATTTAAAAAATTATATGTCAAAAAACAAAGATGTTTAAAAAAACTAAATTATCTAACCTCTTCAAATAACTGATTATGTTATCCTATCAATTCTTGATGAAATGCTTCTGCTTTTTGACATAATTCTACTAATTAAGGTTTTTTTTCTATCTTAAATTATGTAAAAGTCTTGTTAGGTTTTTTGGGCTCAGCTTAGTATGACTTTGTCATACATATTCTAGTTAGCAAATATGCTTAAATCCGCCATTTCAGTAGAAACTATGCACTATGCAAAAACACTTCTGCAGGAATACTAAAATAGTCCTTTAATTTCTGTGCCATCTTCAATGTGATTTCGCGTTTACCAGATAAAATTGCAGAAACATGGCCTTTACTTCCAATGATTGTTTCCAAATCTTTAGCCTTCATTCCCATTTCCTGCATTTTGTATTTGATTACTTCCAAAGCGTCTAATTCAGGTAACTGATAATGCTTTTCATCATAATCTTTTATCAAAACAATGAGTAAATCTAATTCATCACTTTGCGGAGTATTTGGCTCAGCATTAAATATCTCCATCATTCGTAGAGAAGCTTTATTGTAATCTTCATCTGTTTTCAATACTTTCCAGTTCATAATTAAATCTTTTTGTTTGTTAAAATTGTAGTGTCAAAAGCAATGGTTTCAACATTTATTTTGTCATATTCCTTATGTGTGCCAAACCAAATCACATAACATGCTTCTTGTAAAAAGTTTATAGAAATAATCAATCGAAAATCATTCCCTTTAATGTTGAAAACAACTCGGTTATTATTCACAATACTCGCATTTCCATACACTTTCTTGAGCTCATTGAAATTACTAAATCCATGTTTAGAAAACTCATTATACCAAATTAGCTATAGC
>Ga0209353_10001821_pt1 | contig 11935 bp, 12 predicted proteins | sample LauGreSpBDMM15SD_2_FD_187561 | JGI IMG/M metagenome (GOLD analysis project Ga0209353, IMG submission 187561) | Freshwater lake microbial communities from Lake Michigan, USA - Sp13.BD.MM15.SD (SPAdes) (version 2) | ecosystem: Environmental > Aquatic > Freshwater > Lake | place: Lake Michigan...
TCTGAGGCATTCCCGTCGCTCGCTGAGTTCAACGGAGAAGATCGCAAGATCTCGGTTGAATCGGCTGAGAACTACTTGGATGACCTATCCAAGAACGATGCAGACTCAGATGACGCTGGATCGTCCGCATTCGCCAATTCCAGTTCTTCCGCCTTCAGATACGGTGGAGCAGCACTCATGGACTTCTCGACTGCGCCATGACAATCATCCGCCAGATCGTTGAGAGCATCGCTGAAACGCTGGCTACCCACGACTATTTCCGCACATCGCCAAGGATTCCGGTTCTTGTCGAGGATCACAAAGATGTCGAGAAATCGATCCTCAATGCCATGCAGACAGCAGGTGCATTTGTGCTGGTTAATTTTGAATCAGCAGAGACTGACACTCAAAACACTCCCGGCCCATATCTCTCCGATGCCAAGTTCAGAGTGACTGTCTCTGAAATACCATCAGTTTGGAGGTCCAAACCTGGAAAAGTTCCTAGCGCGACAGAGATTGCCGAGGCAGTATGTCGCATCATTCATCATACCCAGCCAATGGATATCGATGATCAACCTCTTTCCGGTGGCGTTATGATCTTCAACTCAGTTTCTCAACAATCGAACGACTCGATGCTGCAACAGGCAGTGTCGTTCTCGATTCCAATCGGATTAAGCAACACACCTCCAACTAGATAATTATTATGGCAACTTTTGATCGCACAACCATTGTTCGCGGACCTTGTAAGATTACTTACGATAGCGCAACTTTCTACTCTAAGGGTGGAGTTACATTGACCATGAACCAGTCTACCTTCGACAAGGAAGTCGATGCTTACGGCATGGTTGGCAAGGCCAAGAGCGATATGCAGATCGTTGTCGAGTTTGAGCCGGTTGGCGAGATCGAAGCACTTACCACACTCTTCCCTTTTGCAAGCACTGTGATTGGGGCTTCGATCTACGGAGCAACCGACAAGGCACTTGTGATTGTTGCTGTTGACGCGACCTACACGATCCACAACGCAGCAATCACCAAACTGCCTTCGCTCCGTTGCACAGCAAACAACACCCAGCTTGGATCGGTTCAATTCACCGGATTGGTGAAGAACTCAGCCAACCCAAATGCTCTTACCTCGTATTACACCGCCAGTGCCGGTGCAGCAATCGGAACTGCATTTGATCCAGCGTTGATCATTGCTGCTCCGTACACAGCAACTCTCGGTGCAAGTTCCTTCAGTTCTTCCGATGGGTTTGAGATCTCCTTCGACCTAGCATTGACACCAATCGTTGTGGACGGGATCGGAACTGTTTCGATGGCACTTGGCAATATCGGCGCAACAGTAAGCTGCACTCCGATTGGAGTGGCTACTGGGTTCTTCGACACCTACTTCGACGCAATGGATGCTGGTGAAAGTCTTCCATCTGCCTCGCTCGACATCTCAACCACTGTTACTGGTGGTCTGAACTTCGATGCATCAGCAGTTCAAGTAATCAGCATCGACCGGATGTTCTCACCAACTGAGAATCGTCTTGGCAAGTTGACGCTTGAAGCCAAGCGCACGTTCACTGCCGGTGTTCCAGACGCTTTGTTCACGATCACAGCAGTCTAATAATGTATGCAGCCGCATTCATAGGAGATAAGATAATTGACCTTGCCGGATGGGATCAAGGTCAAGGTGCTGAGACATCGAATCTCAGCATGAGCAGCAATTACAACTTCCAGAACGTCTCGTATATTGGCGGGACGTATGGAAGGCAGTTCTTCCGATCAGGGACGATGGCATCCTGCTCGTTCTCGTCAAGGTTTGAGTTGATCGATGGTACTACCAATCAATACCAACGATGGGTATCATACTTCCTTCAATCCATGCCAATACGGTTGTCGAATCAATCTGGATGCACGTTGAAATTAACTCAACCGTATCCAACCTTGATGGGAACAAGGCAGGTTGAGACGGCAACAGGAATCGGAACAATCACCACGTCTGGAAATGCCAGCATCACATTGACTGGTGCTGGTCTTGATGCGTCTACACATTTGATTTCTGTTCCAGTAGTGTCAGGAGAAACTCCATCTCAGTGGATGTTGACTGTGAGATCGTATTTCCAGGCAGATCCATTAGTCCGGCAATTCTTCAACGTAAGCGGATCTGGTGCAGATATGATCCTTACTCGAAAGAGTCCATATGCCGGAAACGACACGACATTGAATATCGCGATCGCAAATGGAACCTCTGTTGGGATCACTGCCGCGCCAACTTCAGCAAGCACAACCGCCGGTGTTGCATTCTCACCAATGACCGAATTGACATTTTATGATGCAAGTGTAAACGTATCCACAACGCAGGTTGGAACATCAGTCATGCTGAACACCTCGGTTACCGGAAGACTCGTAGCACCATAATATGGCAAACAAAAAGGTCAATGTTGACATCACCACCACGGCAAATACGGCTGGTGCGGACAAGACTGTCAAAAGTATTGAGCAGATCGAGAGGGCAAAAGCCAAGCAGGATGCCGCAGCGGAAGCCACCGCTGCGCGTGAGGCTGCAAGGCAAGCCAGGGCGGAAGCTGCGGCTGAAAGGGCAGCAGGAGTAGCCCAAAGGCGCGAGGAGAGGGCTGCGAAGCAAGCCGAGCTTGCCTCTCAACGCAAAGAGGCGGCAGCAAGGCGCGAGGAGGCTTCAATCAAGCGTGTGCAAGCGGCTGATGATGCCGCCGCAGCAGCAGCAGCTAAAAACGCTGCGCGTGTTGAGGCAGTATCTGGAGAGAAGGCAGGAAGAGGAAAAGGCATCCAAGTCCAACAAGCCGGTTATCAGGTTGCCGACTTTGCAGTCCAAGTAGGTGCAGGAACATCTGCGATGCAGGCACTCGGTCAACAGCTTCCACAGCTTCTTGGAGCATTCGGTCCTTGGGGTGCTGTGATCGGTGCTGCTGTGGCTGTTGTGGTTCCGTTGGCAACAGCATTGGCTGGTGTGAGCGGTCAGATTGAGAAGACCAAAGAATCTATGGATAGAGCTAAAGACTTTATCGGTAAATTCGCGGAAGCAGCTAAGAAGGCTGGCGAGCAAGAGATCCAAGCTCTGAGTGACAAATACTCGCAGCAAACAGCGCAACTTGAAGGTCTTCAAAAGGCAGAGGCTAATAGCATCAAATCAAAACAAAATGTAGCTGCTGCACACGATGAGATAAAGCAATCATATCTTGATGCTGAAGAGGCAGCATTGAAATATCTTACGCAGACCGGTCAAATTATAAACGCCGAGGGAAGGTTGCTTGAAATTGAGAAGGAAAGAGTCAAGATAGCTTCTGAAGCCAAGGTAGCAGCAGAAACAGCAAGACTCGCAGCAGCACAAGCCGCATATAACGATGCCATTGCAAGGAAGCAAGATGTCGAACGCGAGCTTTTAGACTTGCAGAAAAAAGCAATCGAGGCTCAAAGAGCGTTTGACGAGCCCACAAGGGAATTGCAGTATTCTGTAAAACAAGACAAGAATAGGGGGCTGAAGGAACCATCTGCGACAACTGCAAAACTAGAAGCAGAATTAGATATTGCAAAGTCACAACTTGAAAGTTATTACTCAAGCATTGATCGAGTTCAAAACTCGCTTCCGTCATTTTCTCAGGCAATAGCGGATGCAGGTTACGCAATTGATACTACCAAAACAGAGGTCGAAGCCAATATCGAGAAGATCAAGACTCAGGCAGATCTTACCGAGACAACTGCCACCCTTACCAGGGAGACAGAGAAGCAAGTAGAAGAGGTTGGAAAGATCAAGGAGGTCACAACGTCGTTTGAAGCCCAAACGCCACTTCAAGCTGAGATCAAGGAGAGACTTACCGCAGCAGTTTCAGACAGTAAAATCACCGCCACAGAGCAAAAGGCTATTGCCGGTGACTTGCAGACATTGCTGGCAAGTCTAAATTCAACTCAATCTGGAAACAGACAAAGCATCCAAGAGTTGATCTCGATCAATAATCAGTTGGCTACATTCCAGACTCAGACAAATGCTGCCATAAAAGCATTGCAGTCTAAGGTGAATTCAATCCCACAAGTACCAGCAAGATGATCGCGTGGACAATAAAAGGTGAAGCTGGAAAGGCGTTCGATGAAACGGTTCGCTCGCTGGAAGCTGCCAAGATCGAATCCGCACAAGTGGCATTCAACTCTCTTGCGGATGATACGTTCACATTCTCGATCTCACCAGAGGCGATCCCATCCGCCACCATCCCAGAACTCAAGCAGCAGATGACCCTCTATAGGGCAGGTGTACAGTTCTTTACAGGGACGGTGACCAATGTCCGTAGCAACATCGACAGCAGTTCTCAGCAAGTCCAGATCACCGTTTCTGGACCTTGGTGGTGGATGGAGCGTATTGGCTTTACGACCAATCTCCAGGATGGAATGGGTAATACAGGAGAACGTCTCAGTGCTGTTTTCGCCGCATCCGCTACACTTGGACAAGACCTAAAGACAAGCATCGAGTCAGCGATCAATCGAGCTGTTGTTCTTGGTGTTCCAATTGCCAATATCGCAGGAGGATCGTCAGTTGCTGGTATGACCGTGTTTCCAAGAATCACATTGAATCAGTCAACTATTGGACAAGTTCTTTCAGAGCTTGTTCGACTCGTACCGGATACGATGGTTTATTTCGATTATTCGACATCTCCAGTCAAATTACATATCGTACGCAGACCAACTGCGACAGAAGTAACTTTCAATGCATCGACAGATCCAATAACGTCGATCGACATCAACCCGATCATAGATCTTGAAGTATCGAGAGTTGACCTTCCATATGTAACTCGATCCGCTGATGGAAGGACCGTGTTCAATAGCCAAACATCTGGTACTGGCACAAATGAAAAAAGGCAGGTTTTGACCATGTCTGGACCAGAACTTGATACATTCCTTCCCAATTACAAATACGACACAACTAATCTTACTGTTGTTGACAGATCTTCTACTACAGTTCTTTCAATAGCAAAGACCTCGGCTGGCGTACAAACGATGCCGATCTTTTTTGGTCCAGCAAATTACAAATTGTGGGACATGAAGCCTAGTTCTGGAAATTTCGCAAATTATGCTTCATCAAGAAGTTGGTCAATTGCAGGCAATACTCTGAAAAATGCAAGCAATGTATTTCTTGATTCAAGCTGGAAGGTATTAACGACAACCACAATTCCTTCATGGCTTACCACACCGGTTATTGATGCGACTGTTGATGGATGGTTGATTTGGTTGTTTTACAGAGATAATGGTGGATCAACAAATTATACAGCACCGCAGAGTTATTATACTTTGACATCAGGTTGGCAAATAAATGCAATGGGATACCTTGGATATGGTTCCAGACCAAGTTATTCTGATCCAGCGGTCCAATTAAGGGCAACGCCATTTAGTATTGCAGTAAAAGCAACCCAATCAACTGGTGGTGCTGTTTACGCCCCATCAGATTACTCGTTTATCTTCCCACCAACCGGTCTTTCAGCATTCCTATTATCTGCACAAAATTGGTTACCATACGAAGGAAGCATCAATCTAGTTTCGGAAGATGTTGGAGCAACAAGGTATAGGGGATGCAAGATAAACATTAGTAACTCATCGTCGCAATTCGCAACTATGGGGGCGTTGGTTGCTAGCGAGGTCTTAGACATTCAAACAGGATCAACCACAATCAATCTAGGTCCAGCACCTAGAAACGACTACAGGACCATCGTTGACAAGATAAGAAAGACATCTCAAGACAACATCGTATACATTTAACAATGCCTCAGTTCACGATAAATAGAGAGCCAGTTGGTGACGTTGTGGTAAACACAGGGTACGTTGTTGATCTCACGGCAACAACAACTAATCCGCTTTGGGTTGGCAATACTTCTGTCATTGCAGCACCAATAGTTCCAGATATAGCATCATCTGTCTTCGCTCAAAGGTTTGCAGGAGGATCAGGTAGAAACATGATCATTGAGAATGTCATTGATCCGTCAATTCCATCTGGATGGATGAAGCAATTCAAGAACCAATTGTGGGATTCAGAAGACGGTCCATTCAAATGCGAAGTGAATGCTGATACTGGAGTTCTTGAGTTTAGCGATGAGACGAACACGATCTTCACAGCACCTGCAGGATCGATCCCTATTTACGGGAGATATGAATGCAGTTACGTTTCCTACAGTGGTGGAGTTGGAAACTTTGAATATATTGTTGATCTAGGAACAGCCACTGGATCAACTGTTCTGACATTTGAAGCCTATAGTGTGCCAGACATATTCAAGGTTGAGTACAACGGAGTTGAGGTAATCAACACCGGATATCGTGGAGAGGATGGGACATACGATGGAGTTCCCGTTACGGTGGCAGGACCAGGTGCTGGATCAGCATCGTTCAACAAGACAACTGCATCACCAACATGGGCGAAGGTAATTATAGAAGCACCGTTCTCTGGCACAGCATGGGAAGTATCGCTTGGGTGTCCTGGAGGAGCATCTCCTCCATATACACCTCCATCACCTGGGACTAGGATTACATTCACTGGGACATCCACATCTTATGGGAACTCACTAAACGGAGGAACACCATTCACTACCCAGATCTCATATGAGAATGGGAATGGCAACACTCGACTTACCCTTTATTCAGACTTTGGAATGTTTACCACTGAATTCGATGAATTATCAAGCCAATCATGGTCAGATGGTTTCCCATTGTATGGCGTTGCCATAGATGATGCCGGAACAGCAACTTTTTTTGACCATGCGGATGTCATTGCGATCAGGCAAGAATCAAAACTCATTGATCCAAGTGGAACATATGTCTCAACAGCATACGGAAAAACATTGGTTGGGGCAACTGAAGACTTTGTTGTGACCATCCAAATGAATTATACTCCTCCAATGACCCTTCACACGTTCATTGTTCTTGATATTGCTTCTGGAAATGTGACCGGGGTTCGTGGACCATTTTCCGAACCGGCACTCCCTGCGAATACAAGCACCGAGAAGTACATCCCCATCTCATACTCAGATGGTGCTGGGATCGTTAATCAGATCCATGAGGGGACATTGTTCTGGAAATGAAGGATAATATGGTCATTCTTGCCATATTGGTTCCTTTGTGGTAAGGATTCCTGATGGCAGGGACTAATCTTGACTTTTACTGCGGGGAGACGCTCACGATGTCTTTTACCTGCAAGGATGATGCTGGCGCAGCATTCCCACTTACTGGATATTCTGCTCGCGGACAGATCCGCTCAAGCGTCACATCTTCCACAGTTATCCTAGACCTATCCCCAACTATCCCTGTTCCTTCAAACGGAGTGATTTTGGTAAATAAGACTGACGAGCAGACGCTTGCCATCAACCCTGGGACATATTACTGGGACATCGTCCTAGATACCCCAACTCAAGGTGTGACATTGATTGCTGGGGGAACTGCCAAATTTCGTAAACTTGTAACCAGACCAGCATGAGTCTTCACACTATTGAGATCAACGGTGGCGGACAGCCAACAATCGTATACATCAATCAGGGTCCACAGGGTCCACAAGGAGATGTTGGACCTGCTGGACCCTCTATCACTGTCGATCAAACGATCATCGACGGTAGCGCGAATGCCGTCGCTGGCAATGCGGTCTTTGATGCGCTCGCGCTCAAAGCTCCACTTGCATCGCCTACGTTTACCGGCATCGTCACCGCTCCTCGGATCACCGGCAGATGCGATGGGCTTGAGGTGCTGTGCAAGGCTGGTCTAGCGATTGCCGCTGGGCAGGTTGTCTACGTCACAGGAGCATCCGGCAACAACATCATTATCGGTCTTGCGCGAGCAAACGCAGAGGCGACATCCAGCAAGACCATCGGCATTAGCGAGTCAACCCTCGCTAATAATGCCACAGGCTACGTCATCACCGAGGGACTGATGACCGTCAGCATCTCAGCCCCAACCGCAAACGAAGGCGATCCGATCTGGCTATCGCCGACAACTGCTGGCAGCATGGTATTTGGAGTTGCAAACAAACCATTTGCTCCCAATCATATCGTCTATCTCGGAGTCGTCACACGCAAGACCGGCAACACAGTCGTTGAGATATACGTCAAGGTTCAGAATGGCGCAGAACTCGATGAACTTTCGGATGTCTTAATCACAAGTCCAGTGGCAGGCCAAGCGTTGATGCGCGGGGCAACTCTCTGGGAGAATCGCAGCCTTGTTAGTGCCGACATTTCAAACGCCACATCCGCAGCCACCGCAAACACGCTCGCCCTGCGCGATGCAACAGGCGGGTCGAACTTCGCAGCAGTCGGAGCAACGACGGTTACCGCGAGCGACCTCATCTATACCACTGGAGCCAACGCCACCATCTACACAAGCGGCTCCGACGCCTTCATCACCACAGCCGGAGACTTCGCCGCCATCTACACAAGCGGAAACAACGCAGGCATCTTCACATCAGGAGACTTCGCCACCATCTCCACAACCGGAGACTTCGCCACCATCTTTACAACCGGACAATATGGAAGCATCTCCACAGACGGAGACGACGCCTACATCTCCACCAGCGGGCTCGTCGCCTACATCTCCACGGAAGGAGCCAACGCATACATTCAGTCGCGCTCGACCTTCAAACTCTTCAACGGCACTTACACCACAACGCTTTCCCACAGCCCCACTGCCAACCGCGCCATTGCATTCCCAAACACCAGCGGCACGGTCGCGCTGGTTAATTCAGCGCAAACGTTTACCGGACTACAGCAGTTCAGCACACGACCACGGTCAAGCGCGGCACTCACTCCTGCCAATACAACGGAGCTAATCACATTGGCAGACGGGGACTCCAGATACGGAGCGTTCTATAATGGTGTTTCAATTCCTCAAGTCTCTTCCACTAATACTACACCGATAAAAGTAGCCTCTGTGATTCTGCCTATCGGTGTTTATCAAATTGATTCACTTGTTGCATCTGTCCACGGCACGGTTGGGTTATGCACGATTGGGTTGAAAACAAGCCAAACCGCTAGGATCACGGCTTTTGAAAATTATGGCAACGACAATACGGCCCATGTAAGCAGCGCGATTGCAAGCGATAATTTCGCTGGAGCTTCACAAAGGTCGGCAACTTCAGGCACGACATTCAGCAGGCGTGTAACAGGCATTATTGAAATTATCACTGCTAGCACAGAACTTTCTATCGAATATTCTCAAGCCACAACAGATGCCACAGCTTCGCTTACCAGAAAAAGAGCATACATCACCGCAACCAAACTCAGTTAATATCCAATGAGCATCATCCGTCAACTCACCGAAGCCGAAGCCGATCTCGCGGCAAAAGAACAACTCGTCCTGCAAGCAGGCGAAGCCACCCACCATCTCGCGTCAACGCTTGCCACAACCAACGCGCAGTTCTGGAGTCTTCCAACTGACCGTTTGCTGGCTGTTCTGAACGCCGACATTCCGGCTACACTCGCTACCTTCGCCGCGAACACAGCATTGGGCTTGCAGGTCAATGCCAGTCTGGACGCGCTCGCCGTTCCTCAGTTCGCCAGCCGCGCTCCTGTCACCGCTGGCCGCAGCGACATTGTTTTCGACGGAGCCGCATTTGTCTACGTCGCGCCACCAGAGCCAGAGCCAGAAGAAGTAATCGATGAACCCGCTTGATAATCTATCTCTTGTCAGCAAGGGTGTCGTAGGAGTTACTGCACCGGCAGTAAGTGTCATTGCTACATTGCCAGGAGATCTCAATCCTTGGCTTCAAACAATCGCATTGCTATCTGGCATATTAGTGTCTATTTTATCTGCGGCTTCAATAATCAGAAAGAACCTAAAATAATGAAAATCATCATCTCGTATTTGAAAACTGAATCCACATGGCGCGGTATCGTCCAAGTGGCAACTGCTTTTGGTATCGTACTACAGCCAGCACAAGCCGCAGCGATCATCGCTGGAGGCACTGCTATCGTAGGTCTGATCAATGCCTTCAAGAAGGGTTGAGTAACAACATAACTTGTGAGTTGGAAGAAATTCATAGTATGCGGTGATTCTCATGGGAATCTGGTTTGTGAGGACACGAAGAAGAAATTCTTTGATTTCGTCTCAAACTGGAAACCGCACTATCGAATCCACCTCGGTGACTTCATCGATGCGCCGAGCCTTCGCAAGGGGTGTTCCATCGAGGAGCGAGCATTGGGCATCTCTGATGACTTCAATGCTGGGATGCAATTCCTACAGGAATACAAGCCGCACTATCTAACACTCGGCAACCATGATGATCGCATCTGGCTGCATTCAACTCATTGCTCTGACGGCATTCTAAGAGAGCATTGTGCTACCCTCGCGGAAGCAGCGGAGCAGGAGTTCCGCAGGCTGAAGATGCAGTGGGTTCCTTACCATGTCTCTCGGTATCTTAAGATGCCAGAAGGTGGACCTAAGTTGATTCATGGGTTTAGGGCTACAATGTATCCTGCAAAATCTCATTTCGAGAACTGGGGTCCGAGTATCTGCGGTCACGTTCACAAACCTGACACATATATCGCGAGGCACATAGATGGTCAGGCATCCTACTCTGTTGGATGCCTTGCAGACATCGACAAGATGTCATACGCCGATCGAGTCCCAGCAAAGTTGGCATGGAGACAGGGATGGCTTTATGGGATGATCAACAGTAAGACCGGCGCATGGAACGCTTGGCACGTTATCCGCGAGGGTGGTCAGTGGATCTCCCCGATGGGCATCCTTTGATTTTGCTTATGAAGAACAACCTAGAAAACGCATTGTCGAGCCTTGATCTTGCCATCTCATTAAGTGCGAGCATCAAAGATCCTGATGAATTCACTCTAAATGATTATATTCACAAAACGAACAGGAGCAGGAGCAGGAGAATGGCCCTCGCTGACTTGGAGAATCTTGTCTCCAACGGATTATTGGTAAAGCGAAAGATTGTCATTGCTGGTCACCAATGCAACGTCTACAGAAAGGCATGACTACTGATCAACTGGCAAAGGTTGCCGAATCGCAGGTGGGTGTGCGGGAGACAAAGGCGAACGGAGGGCGGCAAATCGAGGAGGATCAACGAGCCACATGGTTGCCGGTTGGTCCCTGGCCTTGGTGCGCTGCATTCGTGTGCTGGTGCGTCAGGGAGTTTATTGGCGGCGAGAAGGTGACCTTCCCATTGCCGACCACTCCCGGCGCATGGGACTTTGAGAGGTGGTGCTTGTCCGTTGACAACTCTGTGAAGCTGCACAAGCCTCACAGGAACAAGATCAAGCGTGGAGACATCGTCGTCTTCTCATTCTCCCACATTGGCATCGCCACAAGCGATATCGGTGCGGATGGCATCGTCAATACTGTCGAGGGCAATACCAATGGTGCTGGATCCAGAGAGGGCGATGGTGTCTACCGGAAGAAGCGTCATGTCAGCAAGATTCGCTCGGTGATTCGATTCGCTTGACAAAAGGACGAGATTCGCTATCTTCCTCTTGAAGGTACTTTTTGCGCCTGTTTGTTGTTTCTTGTTTCATGTTCATGGTGCAGGGGTGGTTCTGTCGAGTGACAGGTGATCACCCCTGCATTGTTTGTAACGCCTTCAATGCGCTCATCAGACCACTCTGGATGTTGGTCTTCTCCCTGAGTGCCTCCGCGACGGCATCATCGATCGTGTTGGTCGCAGTAAGCCGGTAGATCAGCGTCTCAGCAGACTGACCGGTGCGGATCAACCTGGCATTCGTCTGAATGTAGGTTTCGTTTGAATAGGTCAGGGTGAACCAGACTGCGATCCTGCCGGACTTTTGCAAGCCGTCGATGCCGTGTGACAGGCTGCGGGGATCTGCAACCCATGTCTTGATCTTGCCGTCCTGCCAGTCCTGCAACCGGCGTTCATCGAACATCTCGGCCCCATCGATCGCGGCGAGTATTCTCGCAGACTCATGCTTGAACGCAGTCAAGACTAGGATCGGCTCATCCTTGTGCT
>Ga0209353_10001827_pt1 | contig 11928 bp, 9 predicted proteins | sample LauGreSpBDMM15SD_2_FD_187561 | JGI IMG/M metagenome (GOLD analysis project Ga0209353, IMG submission 187561) | Freshwater lake microbial communities from Lake Michigan, USA - Sp13.BD.MM15.SD (SPAdes) (version 2) | ecosystem: Environmental > Aquatic > Freshwater > Lake | place: Lake Michigan, USA...
GTTGCATTTGCATTTTAAGTTATGAATAATTATATAATATTTTACTTATTCATATTTTTCAAAAAAAGAATTCAATTTTAGGGGGGAACTACGTTCCCCCTCCCGAATGGAAGGTAGTTTTTTCGGCTTATTAAAATAAAACATTATTGTGTTTTATTTTACAAAAAAATAACAAATAAAGGGAAGGGGATGAGCAAAGCGGAACCGTAGGGGAAAGGACGCTTCGCGTCCGACGGTCGGTGCCTTTGGGCACCTTAACAGTAGGTTCATAAGTTTACGCCCTACTCATCTGCCATTCTGGGCGCCAGGAAAAACACAATTCGCGCCTTTGTCTCCTCCTCTTCGTCTTCGCCGGCAGGTTCAAGCAAATAGGTGGTCTTCAGCGGATAATTCTCGCTGACTTTAATATTGATGCTGTCGCTCACTTTATGAAACGCGCAAATGTTGTGCAAATGGGAAAGCGAGAACGATATGTTCAATGTCTCGCCTTCATTGATCGCAAAAAGCGTCAAGTCGTCAATGGGAACAACCACGCTCATATTCCCACTCTCGCTGCTTTTGGCGGTTAACCGCAATTCATCCTCATTGCACCGAATCATAAGATCCGCGCCAAACTGTTTGAGTTGCCCCACAATCCCGGCAAAATTGGACGACGTCAATGAAAACTCGGCCTGGTAATCCACCCCGGGGATTTCCATCATTTCGGAATCCAATTCGACGAGCGGAAGCTCAAAATGCTTGTCGAACGATGTCTTCGAACTGATAAAATGCAAAAATAACTTGTCCGAATCTGATTCGTTGTACTCAATGTTAATTTGCTGGCTTTCTTCGCGCGTATTCAGGATTCGGAAAATAAGGTGGGTGCTTAGCCCTAACACGGTATTTCCTTCTTGTTCATACTCGTCAAACCAGCCCGACGGAATGAATATTTCAAACACGGAAATGTGGGAGGAATCCATTCCCTGGGCGTAAAGACGGCCCGGTTCAAACATCAGATTCACATGTTCGCAAAAAAGTTTCATATTTTGGAATATACTTGTGAAAGCCTTGGCCTTCTCTTTATTGGTTATGACAACACGCATTGGAATGATGTATTTAGAAACAAAGGTTTAAGCTGTTTTATGAATTATCCATGATTTTTTGGGACCATGCCAAAACGGTTTATAATAAATTTCTCCATCGCTTATCATTGCTGCCGCATAACTAAAACTACTCGGCGACATAACTAAAACGTCTGCGGAAACCATTCCGAAAAAGGATTCTATCAAATCGTGATCCAAATAAAGAATGGTGTCTTCATTTTTAAATTCTTTAAAATTAGATTGGTTTCCTTGAGAATATATGTGAAACAACACTTTTTTGTCGGCGTACTTTTTTCGTATGCGATTCATTATGTTTAAATAATACGAATTTGGCGTGGTTGCACGTTCGCCAGCAGATCCTCGATCAATTGGATTTTCTCTTCGAATATGAACTGCCACATTCAAATTATCATTATTAAAACATTTTTTATTTTTATTTTCCCAAAAACATTTTTTTAAAAATTGCATGTGTTCACTTTCACAACACAAATCGATGTTTTTTTCAAAAAAAGGCATAACCCTACCATAATCAATGTAGGCAACGTCCATTTGATTGTTTATATTTGTTATATTTGATTTTAAGTTTATCAATTGTTCAAGATTGTCAATATAATTGGCATTTGGAATATGTTCAACTAAATTAAATTTATTATAAACAAAAATTAAATTGTTCATTTTGCAAAAAATATAGGTTTGCAGAACACGTTGATATTGCGCGCCAAAACCATCTATTGCCACATTTGATGAATATAGTTTTTCAGACATTATATAGTTAGTTTATATTATTGTTTAACTATTTTTACATTTACGCAATAAAATATATATCTTGCAAAAATAATATATATATATGAATATATAATATTGATATGAATATTTATTTACATAATCCTTCGCATAATGGCGACCATCTTTTCACATTAGAAATGTTAAAAATACTTATACGCGACAATTTAGATAAAAATTTTGTAATAGTACCTGCTTGCTCTATGTATTTATTTAATGACTTGTTATCCGACCATGTTAGAATTGAAAAACACCCAGTTATTTGGGATGAATCCAAAAATGTTTTTTTAGATAACAATTTAATTTCAAATAGTCATGACATATTGTGGTCTACCCATGATGGTAATATATATATAAATATGTGGAAACTGTTAATTCACAATAATCACAATTGTATAAGTTTGGCAAATCGTGTATTATTTATAAAAAATACTTTACACGAAATTTATGAAAAAACAAATATACATATAAATTTTAATTGTGAAGATTATAAAGAGTTAATTCCAATATTGCCAACTATTGATATTGATAATATTAAGGATAAATTAAATCAATACAATAAAAAACTGGTATTTTTTTATAACCAAGATAGTAAATCTGGATGTGAAACATTTTATATAAAAAATTTTAATGAAGAAACAATAAAAAAATTATTACACATATACGGCGAAGATTATATAATTTTATTGTCAAAACCGTGCAATATAAAAAATAAAAGATTAATAAATGTTGAAGACGAGTTTAATGTAAAACCATCAGTTGATGGTAAAAATTTAATTATAAATGCAAATATCGCAAATTTATGCGACGAGGTTTATTTTAAAGCAAATGGTGGCTCATTATTTTTATTAAATCAAATACATATAAATAATAGTAAGCAAAAATTAAAATATCATTATTTGGGGGCAAACAATTATTATGATATTATAATTAATGAATATGAATTGCGATGTAGTTATAATTCGTTATAATTATATATAATAATTATTGATTCATTTTTTACGCATAATATTTTATCATTTTGTTTATTCCATTTTTTAAACTAGTAAATTCAAAAATATCTTTATAAATAATTTTTAGTTTTGTATTGTCCGCAACGCATCCTATCATATCCCCGATAATTTCTTCTTCGACAATTATATTTTTATTGAACTCGCCTTCTTCCTGAAAAATATCAAGGAGTTCTTTGATTGTGGTTTTAACACCAGACCCCAAATTAAATATATCGTTGAATAGTTTTTTATTGCAAATGCTATCTTTAACTATATACGCAACATCTTTTACATAAATAAAATCGCGATATCTCTCCAACCCTCCCTTTATAATAACATCTTTTTTATTGCTTAAAAATTGGCTTAAATAAATACTGACCATTCCTTTTGTCATGTTTGTTAAATCTTGTCCAGGGCCATAACACGTAAATAAACGAAAAATAGTATAGTCAATATTATAATGTTTTTTATATAAAGCCAAATATTTCTCGCTGGAGTACTTGTGTATTGAATAAAAAGTGTCGTATTGTATTTCGCTGGTTTCATCGTAAATTCCTGGATTGGATGTCCCGCCATATACACAAACCGTGCTTATAAAAATAAATCGTTTGCACTGTATTTTTTTGGCATATTCCAACAATACTAAGGTTGATTTGCAATTTGCATTTAAATCGTAAAACACGTCGGCAAAACTACCCTCTTTGCTGGCTTGTCCGGCAACATGAATAATACAATCATAATAATCATTCATTTCTAAAATTTTTTCATCGGAACAATCAATATTAATAAAAATAACATTATTTTGTAAATTTGTAATATAACCGGTTTTCAAATTATCAAAAACAGTAATTTTATTGATTCCGTCATTTAATTCTTGTAAAATATTAGAACCAACAAATCCCGCTGCGCCAGTTAATAATATATTCATAATATATTATTATATAAATAATCTCGGTTTAATTCGTTTTACAATATAAGTGATATAAATAAATACCATAATAATAGGACGAAATACATTTGTGCAAATTATTTTTAGAGTAATCCGTTAATCCAAACCAGTGCAAAATAGTCATATAAATCAATATCCTTTTGTCATATGCATTGAATAAGTCTAGAAAATTATCAATGTTGTTATTGATATTTACGTTGATATTATTTTTGTCGTCTATTATAAAAAAATGATTGTCGTTGTTGTTAATTTGGTCAAACCCGCTTAACGAATATATGATTTTGCTGATATCGTATATTTTTAATCCATACAACTTTGTGTATCCAAAATATCCGCGCGGATCTATAAACCAGATTTTATTATTGTTATCCACCAATACATTTGACATATGTGGGTCGCCGTGAATTGTGTTATACTCGCATTCCTTTTCCATAAAATATTCTTCTATTTTTGCGTAAATTTCTTTAATAATGTGAGTATGGTCATATTTGATATAAACATGATTGACGGATTTGATAAAATTAAAATAAGATAGTATTTCGCCAATATTTTCAACTCGATGCACAACTTTGTTGTAAAATTCATTTTTGATATCACTCAATAAAACCGTTTTGCAGACAATCTTCCTTTCCACATTGTGTATTTTTTCAATTTCGGTCAATAGCTGAACAATTGTTTTTTTTTGTTTTTTGATGTCGTATGTATTAAACGCATCGATTAAATTTTGCGCATTTGGTATTTTGCGCATTTTAAAAAAATTTTCACCAAATTCTATCATTTCAGGTACATTATCCAGTGTGTGGTATTTATAAAATAACATTTCATTGGCAATAATATTGTCGCCATAACTACATGTTGACCGTTTTTGAATAACGTTGTTTTGGCAGTCATCGACTAATTCATTGAAATAACGGGTTCGGTATTTATTGGTACTATTATTAAAATGGTTGCACAGTTTTTGATAATCGCCAATATCGGTTAAGTTTTCAATTTCAAATGTTTTAAAATTGCCAAAGTTCTCTTTATAACAGTCGCATATATCCTGGCTCGGATGAAATGTTTGAATATTTTTAAATGATCCAAAGTAATATATACCAATTATGTTTCCAAATGATTTTTTGATGATGGTGTTATCAATTGCATCATATCTTCCGTAATTTTTGTACGTAAATATTATATTTGTGTTGTCAAATGCCTCGAATGGTATAATTGTTTCGGGATAAATATCGCACCATGTGATTAATACTTTTTTGTTTATAAGCTTGGGGTTTGCGAGTGCATTGTGTATCGTATAACTGTTTTCCTCGCCATGAATACAGTCAACATTGATAATTTCATACTCAATTTTTGCCATTTTTAAATAAAAATCTACAATTTTATTATACTGCGAATCGATAATTATTATAAATTTTTTCGAATATTCTTTCCAGTAGCTGACAATCTTATTTAATATGTTTAAATTATCAACATTTACCAGCAATTTTGGAATATGTTTTGTTATTGGCAATAAGCGTGTTCCTTTGCCAGACGCGCAAATTACTATATAATCGATTGTATCTGGTGTCTGGAAACTATTTTCAGGTTGAGAAATCTGTTTTACAACTTCCATTTCAAATTGTTTATATTCATCATTCATATCATATTGAATATCATTGAAGACTTTTATTAAATTGTAATTCCCAACATATGAAAAAATGAAATTATCTTTGAAATTAAATATAACCTCGTTTTTAAAAATATTATCGCCACATATGTATATTTTTTTCATTTTTGAAAGCAACAGTCCAATTTCAATTAATGAACCGATGTGTTCTTTTTCGCCGTCTTCTAAATATACAATGCCAAATTCGGATTCGTTAATATCATTTTGTATTTTTGTACACAATTCGATTTTCTCTTGATTCGTAATATTGTTTTTGTCTTTGTTAATATAAATCCAATTTGCAACAATTGGAAATTGTTTTTGCAAATTTATCCATTTTTCACGATGATGTGTTTTTGATGATATGTAAAACGGTAAATAATCAAACCGCATGTTAAATTGATAATCAATTATGTTTTTAAAATTATCAATCGCATTTTGTGCGCAAATGTTTTCATAATAAACATAATTCGGGGTGTTTACTAATATACAATTATAGATAACGCGGGATGCAGAAATCCACCCTTTGTACGAATCTTCAAACACCACAATTTCGTGAAGTTTTGTATTGTCTTTTATTTTACTTAACAATTTTAAATAACATTCGCTATCTGGTTTTCGTTTTTCAACCAAATCTCGAGTTATCACGTAATTGCATTTTTTAAAAAATGGATATTTTTGACATATCATATTGAATATTTCCATCGTTGTATCCGAAACAATGCAAATTGTTTTGCCATTTTGAATTAATATATTAAAAAATTCGTGAAATCCTTTTTTCAATTCAATATTTTGTATTTCGGTTTTATACATTTTGTTTTTGTCTGAGTAAATTTTGTCAAAATCTGGAAATACGGATTTGAATGAATTGTTTGGAGAATGATGTATTCTACAGTATGTATTCCAATCAAGATCGTAATTTATATTTGATTTAAATGCTTTTGCATAACATTCAAAATGCGTATATTCTGAATCAATTATCACGCCGTCTAAATCAAATACAAATGTAGAAAAGTTTAAAATATTCATTTATATATATTTATCATTATTATTATTTAAATGATTATTTTGTGAAAAAGTATTGCAAATGTGAATTATATTTTATCAAATAACAAATTAAATTAAAATAGTTAATTATAAATCTATGAAACAGCCGAGAAAAAACAGTTTGATACAAAATTTTACGGATGGTGTGTTATTGGTTATTTTCACAATATGCCCTCCATGGGTTATGGCACATTCGCTGAAAATATTGGATAAAACAAAGATCCATTATGCCTGTATAATGATTGATTAACAAGTTGTTAAAATTTTATTTACATTTTTGCAATAAAATAATATAAATAAAATTGTATAATAAATACACAATGATATATAATATTTCAAATAAAGAAAATGAAATTAAAGAATTACTACTGCAATTAAGAGATACATATGGCGATTATGCGTTTATATCATATATACACGGTGAATATGGTACGCGAGTTTGGGTTTATAATAGTATAGTATATAATTTTTATAATTTAATGAAATCGCAAAATAAAACATGCATTGCCTTAGTGTTTAAAGGTACGAAATGTTTTTTAGACAATTTATGTGATCATATAATTGAAATAGATGACATTGAATTTGCATCAACTATACTTAACAAAATTGAAGACAACAGTTTAACTTCGTTAAACCATGTTAACGATGTTGTTCCTAGTAATTCTTATTATGGTAATGATGGTTGGAACTTAACATACATAAGAGGAATTCACTCACCAATATATGAAGACATTTTACTAGAAATGAATTTTTCAAATATATTCTATACTTTGCATCTTGATGGTTCTAGATATATAAATTTACATGGATGCAATAATGGATATTTATATAAAGCAAACAATCAAAATGTGGTATTTCCTAATATAAATAATAGTATATGTATTAATTTAATAAATAATCTATTTGATGAAACTGCAAATACGGAAAATAAAACAAACAAAATTGTTATACGGATAAGAAATACAAATAAATGGCCTAATAGAAATATTCAAATAGATTACTGTAACGCAGTATTTGATTATTGCATTGCAAATAATAAAATATGTTATGTTTTTCAAGATATTATTGCAATTGATCTTCCAATTCATGATAACATAATAGAATGTAATGATAGATTTAAAAATCGACCTAATTTTGACAACTTTGTAAATATATGCTCAGAATGTGATATATATATTGGTGCAGATTCGGGACCAACCTATTTATTAATGCATCAACAATTTAATTGTTTAAAAATATGCAATAATAACCTTGAATATAAAACCAATAATGCAATTAGTCATATAGATAACAATTCGTTATTATTGAACATATTGAATAATTTTTATGCATAATATTTTATCATTTTGTTTATTCCATTTTAAGGTAATATTAGAAACCGTCAAATCTCGTCGCACCAGTTAGTATATATATATTTAGATATAATAAATAAAAATATAAAATCAAACCTCGTGTATTTATATAAATGGCATCAATCACATTTTCCAGTTGTTTTTACATCATCAAATCCAAATTTGACGCCGATATTTATGTTGCCTGGATGAACAATCTGATTTCAATTGTCAACAATTTCAACTTGGTCATTTACACAGATGAAAACAGTGCTCCCCACATAAACACCGGTAATAATCCACGGATCAAAATTGTGATAAAACCGATTGAACAATTTATGGGCTACCAGTTCAAAGACAACTGGATTGCCAACCACGAAAAAAACACGCTTCTAAACAAAACAACCAGTTGGCAACTCAATATGCTGTGGTCAGAGAAAATTGCATTTGTGTATGAAACCGCAGAGAAAAAACATTTTGATACGGAATTTTACGGATGGTGCGACATTGGCTATTTTCGCAATACGCCCCAGGATAGTCCAATTGAATCATTGGTTTTGTGGCCGTGTGCAGAGAAAATTGCAAACCTCGATAAAACAAAGATCCACTATGCATGTGTAATGAATAATTCGCAAATTATTAAAAATTTATTTAGTCTATTTAACAACAAAAATAATCGGGGTTTGCCAGCAACCGAGATACCAGCCAACCAAAAATCCATTGGCGGTGGGTTTTTTATAGCGCATAAAACTAAGATTGAATGGTGGCGAAATACGTATTATAAGAAGCTGTTTCTCTATTTTCAAAATAAAAGACTTGTCAAAGATGACCAAATGATTTTGGCGGATTGTATTTTTTCCGATTTAACCAACTTCTCTCTTTACAGTGAAAATCAAAATGGATTAGACAACTGGTTCATGTTTCAGCGTATTATAAAGGGAACGTAGTTCCCTTTTGAACCCTCCTTTTAAGAGAACCTACGGTTCTCCTATGACCTCTCCATTTTAAGGGAACATAGTTCCCGTTTGAACCCTCCTTCCATCAAGTGAGCCTCCGAGCGAAGCGAGGTATAGGAAGGATCACAATGAGCCCCTTCCATCAAGTGAGCCTCCGAGCGAAGCGAGGTATAGGAGGGTTCATAAGGGAACGTAGTTCCCTTAAAAGGATATAAATCTAATTTCTAAAATAGATTTATAGAATGATCAGCATTTTGATGCCCATTTACAACGGTATTGAATTCATCGATGAATCCGTTTCTTCCATTCTAAACCAGACATTTGAAGACTGGGAACTCATCATTGGTGTCAACGGCCATCCACCAATGTCCGAAGTATATTTAGCCGCCAAACAGTATGAATTAATGAATAGTAAAATTCGTGTACTCGATTTGTCAGATATTAAAGGCAAATCCAATGCGCTGAATGTCATGGTTCAGTATTGCAATTACAATTATGTTGCTTTGTTGGACGTGGACGATGCGTGGTTGCCTGGAAAATTAGCAGCGCAATCCATCTATTTGAACGTGTATGATGTAATCGGCACAAAATGCGTGTATTTTGGAGAAGCCGACCCTATCATTCCGCAAATACCGGAAGGCGATTTGAGAAATTTCAATTTCTTCTCTTTTAATCCAATCGTCAATTCAAGCGCAATTATTCGAAAAGAGTTGTGTTATTGGGTGGAAAACGGCATCGAAGACTATGATTTGTGGCTACGGCTTAGAAAATTAGGTAAACAATTTTATAACTGCAATCAGGTGCTCATCAAACACCGAATCCATAAAGCGTCGGCATTCAACGCGAAGGGAAATAATTTAAAAGTGAATGACCTTAAGAGAAGTCATATGTAATTTATTTTTCATTGGTCTAATGAATTTTTTCAAATATAAAATAATAGTATTATAATGTTGATATAATATCAACATCATATTATGTATTTTAACTAGAATGTTTCTTTAACTAAATATGCAGTTGGATTCAACCAATTTGTACTTATTAAATTAAACTTTATTTGTCTTTCTTTAAAAAATTTTTCAACGCCACACGATTCGCTAAATTTATGATATTCGTATTCATCAAATACTATAATTCCACCTGGCAATATGCGGTCCCATAAATATTTTAATGTATTGTATGTTGGTCTTTCTATATCAACATCGATGTATAACATTGATATTCTAAACCCAGGGTTTTCAATTAAAAACTGGGGTAGTGTATTTTCAACATCTCCTTCAATTAATTTGTATTTTTTATGTAAACACATGTTATCTAATCTTTGGGTAACAGATTCTACGGTTCTGTCTTCGTTATTTATTCTAGAATACACAATATTCATATATGTTTTGTCATTGCTTGTGTCTTTGTCTAGGATTGCCTGACTTTTTTCGGGATTAAAAATATCAAACCCAATGATCTGTTTGTTTGAATTTGGACAATATATATCAACAAATTTTGAAAATGTGGCTATTCCAGAACCTTTAAATACGCCAACTTCAACAATATCACCTGGTAAATGCTTTGTTTGTAAAAAAAAATCATACCTGTGCAATAACTTACCAAGAATTTTGGTATCGTTTGAAAATATAAAATCATTGAATGATTTATAAACTTCATCGGATGGCATGTTTTTTGCGTTATTGTTGTACATATTTATTAAACCCGACATTTTATATTATATTATAATCTATTTATTTTATATCGTTTATAAAATCTATTTATTTTATAATTATCTAATATAAAAATGTGTGGAATTTTTGGAATTGTTTCTCTCAATCAAGAAAATATTTACGAGAGAATTATCAACGGTCTTATCCAGTTGCAGAATCGCGGATACGACTCCTCTGGTTTATGTGTATTAAACAACAATCATTTAGAAGTTCATAAATACGCTTCTACGCCAACTGAAAGTTCTCTACAGAAGCTGCAAGAAAAATGTATAAACAAAGGATTGCATTCTTTGGGTATCGGCCACAACCGCTGGGCTACTCACGGCGTCAAAAACGACACCAATGCGCATCCGCATCTCTCCAACAACCGACAATTTGCGGTTGTTCACAATGGAATCATAGAGAATTATGCCGAACTCAAAAAAATGCTTATTTCTAAGGGATTTACGTTCTTCTCTCAGACGGATACCGAAATCATTGTCAATTTGATTTCATTTTATTATGACCAGCTCGGTGACACACAGAAATCCATTGAGGCAACCATTGCCGACCTCCAGGGAACTTACGGTATCATTGTTGTCGATTTGAAAAGCCCTGAAAAACTTTTTTGCGTGCGAAACGGGTCGCCTCTTTTGGTGGGCAAAAGCGACAATTGCGTCATCATAACATCTGAACAAAGCGGATTCTGCAATTTGGTATCGAACTACATCACTTTACACAATGATGATATTTGTGTTATTGAGAGAAAAGGACTTCTTATCAAAACCTCTGGAACATACACTGGCAAAAAGGTGCTATCTATGAATCATGATTTGTCTCCGGAACCCTTTGCCCATTGGACATTGAAGGAAATCTGGTACCAGCCCACGGTGGTTTTGAATGCCATTAACAATGGCGGTAGATTTGACGGACCCAGCAGAGTCAAATTGGGTGGACTCGACCAGCATTTATCTTTACTTAAAGATGTTTCCAATATCATCATTTTGGGGTGCGGGACCTCTTTCTTCGCCGGTCTCTACGGGATGCATTTTTTCAAACGATTGACAAATCTAAATATAATCCAAGTATTTGACGGCGCCGAGTTTTCCAGTTGTGATATTCCCCGGGTCGGCAAAACGGCGGTCATCCTTGTCTCTCAATCGGGAGAGACCAAAGATTTGCATCGGTGTATTGAGATAGCGCACCAAGGCAACGCGGTAACCATTGGTGTCATCAATGTGGTTGATTCCCTGATTGCGAGAGAAGTGGATTGCGGGGTTTATTGCAACGCGGGAAAAGAAGTGGGGGTGGCATCTACCAAAGCATTCACCAGCCAAGTAGTGTGTTTGTCGTTGATGGCGATTTGGTTCTCTCAATTGCACGGGGTCAATGAACAATTGAGAATTCGAACAATCAGTGATCTGCAGAATTTATCCAACGATTTCAAAAACACAATTG
>Ga0209353_10001831_pt1 | contig 11920 bp, 20 predicted proteins | sample LauGreSpBDMM15SD_2_FD_187561 | JGI IMG/M metagenome (GOLD analysis project Ga0209353, IMG submission 187561) | Freshwater lake microbial communities from Lake Michigan, USA - Sp13.BD.MM15.SD (SPAdes) (version 2) | ecosystem: Environmental > Aquatic > Freshwater > Lake | place: Lake Michigan...
AGCATTAAATCTGATATTGGTATTAATCATTGTAAACTCTCCTTTTTGATGTAATTGTCAATTTGTTTAATAATGTTATCGTATTGCTTAATAGATATAGATTGAGGTAGACATAAAGTCAAGCCTTTGTCAATCTGTTGTTTAATCTCTTTTAATTGTTTTATTGATAGTTTCATAGTGTTATCTCCTTATAATAGGTTTATATAGTTTAATAGTGTTTATTTATTTGTCAAGTATTCTTTAAACATTCTTTTAGCGTCTTTAATAGTGTAAAAGTAATATGTTTGCTTAATGTATTCATTACCAATAATGTCTGATATGGTAATAGAGCCGTTATAGTTCTTTGATATAATCATGATAAATACTCCTGTTATATTGTCAAGTTTGATTAAAGCGTAGTTATAAAAGGGAATCAGTTAAAATTCCCCTATAACATATATACTAGTTAAGATCCTGTAAGATATATAAGCCTTCTTTAATCTTCCTTTGAGTTTCCTTTGTGGATTCATTAAGGAATGTAGATCTATGCTTACTTGTAGTTCTTGAATAATTCCAATATACAGGGTCAAGGATTGTTTTCCCGTCTTCAATCTTAACTATAATAGATTTATAGGATTGGAAGAAGGTTGCCTTGTCATCTTCAATAATGAATTGATTTGCAACAATGTTGCCTCTATTGTTTACGATATTAGATACTTTCATGTAAGTCTCCTTAAGTTTTGTCAAGATTGACAATGTAATAATATCCCCATTAAATAACTTGTCAAGTATTATTATTGTAAAAGATTGTAAAGAATTGTTAATGAATTGTTAATGACTATTAAGTCAAGTATATATATAAGGAATACATAGTAATGAATGATATAGATAATAACCCTGTTGACAATGCGGTCAATAATATGGTAGAGGATAGCAAGTCCTTATTACCTGTTGACGCTTTACCTATTGACACGATAGATAAGGAAGAAAACAAGGTAGGAAAAGGAAGACCCCCACACCTTCCAAATGCGGACACCCGAATTAAAGTTTACACATTATCTACAGTAGGAACACGCCATGAAGATATTGCATCCGTACTAGGCATATCACATGATACGCTTGTCAAGTACTATAAAGAAGAGCTTGACAAAGGTCGTATTGAAGCTAACGCATCTGTAGCAGAGACTTTGTTTAAGCAAGCTAAAGAAGGCAACACCACAGCCATGATCTTTTGGTTGAAGTCTCGTGCCAAGTGGAAAGAAACATCACAGCATGAGATCAGTGGTAACCCTGATGGAACACCTGTAGAAGTTAAGATTGTTACAGGAATAGATTAGACCCCCACCCCCTTTTTGTACAGAAAAGATTTTTATAGGTTTTTTAAAACGGCAGTACCCAAATTTTTTATAGGATATTATTATGGGCTTACTAGATTATTTAGAGCAATTAAGACAGTCAGCACCCGCAGGCATGGGTCAACTTACAGAAGCTGAAGCTGCAAGATTAAAGCAGATTATGATGCAACAACAAATGGATGAGTTCTCTAGACAAAATGCTTTTATGTCTAATCCACAAGCAGTACCGTACTACCAACAAACAAATCCACTAGGCAATACGATGACTAACGTAGCACCACAAGGCGGTGGTATGTCTGTCAGACCACCTCCTATGGATTTGAATTCACTCATTAGAATGTTATCTAGATAAGGGGAAAGTTATGCCAATGGTCGGAAAAAAGAAATTTGCTTACACAGAAAAAGGTAAGAAAGAAGCTAAAGAATACGCTAAAAAGTCAGGTAAAAAAGTAGCAGCTAAACCTGCTAAAAAAGGAATGAAGAGTGGCTACTAAAACTGGACTTTATGCCAACATCGCAGCAAAGAAAAAACGTATTGCTCAAGGCTCTGGCGAGAAGATGCGTAAGATAGGATCTAAAGGTGCACCTACAGCTAAAGCTTTTAAAGAGTCTGCAAAGACAGCTAAAAAGAAATGATTAAAAAGGGTAAGGAAACGTTTTCTGGTTATAACAAACCTAAAGCCACGCCTAGCCACCCTACTAAATCACACGCTGTATTAGCTAAATCTGGCGACAAAGAAAAGCTTATACGCTTTGGACAAAAGGGTGTAAGTGGCGACAAAACAGATACAGCAAGAGCAAAGTCTTTTAAAGCAAGACATGCTAAAAACATAGCAAAAGGTAAGATGAGTGCCGCATATTGGGCTAACAAAGTAAAGTGGTAATTTAACAACTAGGAGGCGATGACCCTATATGGAGTCGCAAAAAACTTTAGATACTGGGTATAGACCACGAGTCCCCCAAAAACTGATACACAATGCAGTCAAAGATCATAGGTTTGTGGTAGTCGTAGCACACAGACGTATGGGAAAAACTGTATCTGCTATTAATCAACTTATACATAGTGCACTTACCTGTACAAAAAAAGAACCTAGATACGCATATGTAGCTCCTACATATAATCAATCTAAACGTATTGCATGGGACTATCTTGTAAACTATACAAGACCTCTAGGTGCTAAAGTAAACATTGCTGAACTTCGTGTAGATTTTATGGGTAGACGTATCTCACTTTATGGTGCAGATAACCCAGACTCACTTCGTGGTATTTACCTCGATGGTGCAGTTATTGACGAAGTAGGTAATATCAATCCATCCGTCTTCAGTGACATCATCCGACCTGCGTTGACAGACCGACTAGGTTTCTGCGTTGCTATGGGTACGCCCAAAGGCAACAATCACTTTAGAGGGTTGCGAGATAGAGCCGCTGAAGGACAAGGATGGAAACTATTAGAGTTTAAATCTTCAGATACTAAACTACTAAACGAACAAGAATTAACAGCAGCCCGCCTTGAAATGGGTGAAGATAAGTTTATGCAAGAGTTTGAGTGTAATTTTAACTCTCCTGTAGAAGGATCTTACTACTCTAAACTTATAAATGAAATAGAAGAAAAAGCACACATGACAGAAATACCTCGTGATGACTTGTGTCGTAATTACACAGCATGGGACTTGGGTATGTCTGACTCTACAGCTATATGGGTAGCCCAGCTTACAGGCAAAGAAATAAGACTTATTGATTATATGGAAAATCATGGTCAAGGATTAGATTATTATGTGTCATGGTTAAGAGATAACGACTATGCACATTTTACTCACATACTTCCACATGACGTGGAGGTAAGAGAATTAGGCACAGGCAAATCTCGTAGGGAAACTTTAGAAGATGCAGGTCTCAATATTGTAACTGCTCCTCGCCTTAATGTTGCTGATGGCATACAAGCAGTAAGAAGAATAATTCCTAGATGTTGGTTTGACCCAAAAGCAAAACAAGGTTTAGATGCTCTTCGTAACTATCGTAGACACTATGATGAAAAAAGAGCTGTATTCCATGATAGACCATTACATGATTGGTCATCACATGCTGCTGACGCATTTAGATACCTAGCAACAGGCTTGGATGAGAGTCCAGCAGAAGAGTGGAATAAACCTATTAACGTAAACACTAAATGGATAGTTTAATGGATATTAACAAATTAAAAAGCATTATCGAGTCTGAAATTGATGATTCTATTGGCTATGTTGAAACAGACACAGTTGCAGAACGTCAAGAAGCACTTGAATACTATCTTCGTGAGCCTTATGGTAACGAAGTAGAAGGTAAATCACAAATTGTTACTGGTGAAGTAGCAGAAGTTGTAGACGGAGCATTACCTCAACTTATTCGTGTATTTACATCTACAGACGGTGTGGTTGAATTTCAACCTGTAAACGATGGTGACGAACCTTTTGCACAACAAGCAACAGAATATTGTAACTGGGTATTCTATCGTAATAATGATGGCTTTTTAATTCTACATAACTGGTTTAAAGACGCACTATTACAAAAAACAGGTATTGTAAAAGCGTATTGGGATGAAAAGATTGACGTTACTAAAGAGTCTTATGAAGACTTAAATGACGATCAACTCATCATGCTTATGCAAGACGAAGATTTAGAAGTTGTTGAGCAAAAAACAGAAGAAGAAATTGACGAAATTACTGACCCAATGACAGGTCAGGTGTTCCAAAACATTAAACGTGAACACTATGTTAAAGTAAAACGCACTAAAAAAGATGGTCGTGTCGTTGTTGAAAACGTACCACCAGAAGAATTCCTTATCTCTAAACGTGCTAGAACTATTCAAGACTCACCATTCGTAGCTCACCGTAGAATGATGACTCGTTCAGAGTTAATTGCAATGGGATTCAAAAAAGATATTGTTGAAACTTTACAATCTGGCGATACTTTAGAGTTTAGTCCAGACAGAATTGCTCGTTACTCTCGTGGTGAACAACCTAATAGCATGGGTTCACAAGATGAATCTATGGAAGTCGTAGAAGTTTACGAATGTTACATAAAAGTTGACTACAATAATGATGGCATTGCTGAATTAAGACGTGTTGTTTACGCTTCTAACGAAGTTTTAGAAGATATGGAGTGTGATTACATCCCATTTCACTCACTTTGCCCAATTCCTATCCCACATAAGTTCTACGGACAGTCTTTAGCTGATCGTGCACTAGATTTACAGCTGATTAAGTCTACTGTTTTAAGACAAATGTTGGATAACCTCTACTTAACTAACAATTATCGTGTTGGTGCAGTAGAAGGACAGGTAAATCTTGATGATTTACTCACATCTACAGCAGGTGGCGTAGTTAGAATGAAGAATCCTAACGCTATTGTACCATTAACTGTACAACCTACTACATCTGGATCATTCCCAATGCTTGAATACCTAGATGGCGTACAAGCAAGACGTACAGGTGTGTCAGATTCACAAAATGGTATAGACCCTAACATCTTACAAAACGTAACAGCCGCTGCTGTGTCAGCAATGTCACAATCAAGTGCAGGAAAGCTTGAATTAATAGCTCGTATCTTTGCAGAAACAGGCGTTAAGAGCCTTTTCAAAGGAATCCTACACCTACTATGCAAATATCAAGATAAAGAGCGTTTGGTGCGTATAAATGGCAAATTTGTACCATTTAATCCTCGTGAATGGAATGACCAATACAATGTATCTATTAACGTAGGTTTAGGTACAGGTACTCGTCAAGAACAATTAACTACTATGCAAATGATCTTGCAAAAACAAGAGCAAATCATTCAGCAATATGGTCTATCTAATCCATTAGTGAACTTAATGCAATATCGCAATACATTAGCCAAGTTTATTAACATGGCTGGTTTTAAAGATGCTGCACAATTCATGAATGAAATTACACCAGAGCAAAATGAAGCACTTTCACAACCTCAACCAGAAAAACTAGATCCTAATACAGAAGCTGCAAAAGTATTAGCTGAAGTTGAACGTGAAAAAGCAGTCATTCGTGCTCAAACAGAGGCTGCTAAACTTGAGTTAGAACGTGAGCAAATGCAATTAGATAATGCTCGCAAGGCATTAGAACTTCAACAACAAGAACTAAAACAAAATACTGAATTAGCTCTTAAACAATTGAAGATTGAAACTGATGCTGCTAACCAAGCAGAACAAACTCGTGGCACTAATACCAAATCTATTGTAGATGCTTTAAATACTATCAACAATATGACAAAAGGAAATAATAATGTCCAATAAAGTAGACGCTATTACTAGCATACTTAATGACGAACATTTTCAAGCTGTAGTTAAAGAGCTACAAGAAAATCAATTACAACGCATCATCTACTCTAATGCAGATCAAACAGATGTGCGTGAACAAGCCTATCAAAGAATAGCTTGTTATAACGAACTTATGTCTTACTTGGAATCAATCGCTAAAACTAGCGACATTAAAAGTAAAGCATGGAAAATATTTTAGACATTTCTAAAATGGGTTACCTCCCCTAGAGGATTATAGGAAATAAAAATGAGTGAAACAACCATGACTCCAGAAGATTCTGGAAGTGGCACGCTTACTGTAGGTCAAGCAGCCAATGCTTTTGAAGGTCTAATGAACACCCCAGCTAACTCTACGGAGCAATTAGAAGGTGAACAAGAAACTGAACAAGTAGAAGCTCAAGAAGCAGAGCCACAAACTGAAGAAGTAGAAACAGAAGAAGGTGAAGCTGAAGAACAAGAAGAAACCGAAGTTGAAGAAGAGGAACTCCCCCAGACTTTTAAAGTAAAAGCTGCTGGCGAAGAAAAGGATGTCACCCTTGACGATTTAATTAAAGGTTATCAACTTGGTGCTGATTATACAAAAAAAACTACTGAAGTTGCTGAACAACGTAAAGCTGTTGAAGCTGAACGTGCAGCAATTGAGGAAGCCAAGTATGCTCGTGATACATACGCTCAACGTTTGCAAGCTATAGAGCAATTTATAGTCTCACAATCTCCTAATGAGGATTTAACATACCTCAAAGAAAACGACCCGATAGGCTATGCTGTTAAAGTTGCTGAACTTTCTGAAAAGAAAGAACAACTCAATGCTATAAGAGCCGAACAATACAGAATTGCAGAAATGCAACAATCTGAAAATGCTCGTGCCATGCAAGATAGAGTTGCACAGGAAGCACAAAAATTAACACAGGTCTTACCAGAGTTTTCAGACCCAGCTAAAGGCGAAAACCTCCGTAGTGAGATTCGTAATTATGGCAAATCGCTTGGTTTCACAGACGTAGAATTATCTAATGTCTATGACTCTAGGCACGTTGTTACATTACACAAGGCAATGATGTATGACAAACTTCAAAAGTCAAAACCTGCTGTAACGAAGAAAGTTTCTGAAGCACCAAAGATGCTAAAGGCTGGATCGTCTACAGGTAGTAACAACACAGAAACAATTAAAAAACAAAAAGCACAGTTGCGTAACTCTGGAAGAGTAAGAGATGCCGCAGCTTTATTTGAACAATTTTTAGAATAAGGAAAAATCATGGCAACGTATCAAACCTATACCTCTATTGGTAATAGAGAAGATTTGTCAGATGTTATTTATAACATTTCTCCAACAGAAACTCCATTTATGAGTTCTATTGGTAAGACAAAAGCAACAGCAACATATCACGAATGGCAAACTGATTCACTCGCAGCAGCAGCAGCTAACGCTGTAGTTGAAGGTGACACAGCTTCTGACATTACAATTAGTCCAACAACACGAGTAGGTAACAGAACTCAAATCTCATCTAAAACGATTAAGATTTCTGGTACTATGGAAGCAATTAACAAAGCTGGTCGTAAATCTGAAAAGGCTTACCAATTAGCTAAAGTTTCTGCTGAAATTAAACGTGACATGGAAAAAGCACTTTTAAGCAACACAGTTGCATCAGCAGGTAATGCTACAACAGCTCGTACACTTGGTGGTCTACAAACATGGTTAAATTCTAACTACGTTGGTGGCACTAACGGTACTGCTGGTTCATTAGGCACTACAGCTCGTGTATCTGGTACAGACGCAGCTTTCACAGAAACAATGTTAAAAACAGCAGTTAAATCTGCGTTTACAAATGGTGGTAATCCAACAGTTCTTATGACTACACCAACACAAAAAGTAAACGTATCAGCATTTACTGGTGTTGCAGCTCAACGTTATATGGCTACTGGTGACAAACCAACAACCATTATTGGTGCAGCAGACATTTACTTATCAGACTTCGGCACATTATCTGTTGTACCTAACAGATTTATGACTGCAGATTCTGGTGACAGCGGTGAACAAGCATTTGTTCTTGATCCAGAGTACGCAGCAGTTGCATATTTACGCCCATTCCAAACAAATGAATTGGCTAAATCTGGTGACGCTGATGTAACTCAACTTTTAGTAGAATATACACTAGAAGTAAGAAATCAAGCTGCTCACGCAATTATTGCTGACTTGGCAGAGTAATAAAGGTTTAATGGAACTTTATCCATTATTGAGTGCAGAGGTGATAGGTCATGCTTACACCTCTGTTATTCTTTTTATAGTAACATTTTAATATGAAACCAATAACATTTAGAACAAGCGTTGTGCATGATACTGATAGTGGTTTAGTTATTGAAACTAGACAAGACATTACAGATATTATAGATAGTAATTACAACCAAAGAAAACATACAGATAAACACACTCGTTGGGGTGATGATATATTTGATAACAAGATAGCTAGTATTCCTATGACTGTCTTTGACGAATTAAACAAAAGAGGTATTGTGCGTGGATTCCATGTCATAGACCAAAAAGCATTTAGAAAATTTCTTAATGACCCAGATAACAAAGTGTTTAGAACACGAGAAGGCACAGTATAATGGCATTTACTAATTACACAGACCTAAAAGCTACAGTAGCTGATTACTTGGCTCGTAGTGACTTAACAACACAAATCCCAGATTTTATTCAATTAGCAGAAAATAGATTAAGACGTGATCTTCGTGCAAGATTTATGCTTAAAGTTGTTACTACTACCACAACAGCTGGTGATAAAACAGTTGCACTTCCTAGCGACTTTTTGGCTATGCGTGGGTTATATTTGCAAACTACACCTGTATCTACTATTGAATATTTAAGCAATCCAAGTTTCTTTACTAACGCCAGAACAACAGAATCAGGCGTACCTACAAAATATACAGTATTAGCAGCAGAATTTCAATTTGCACCTATTCCAGATTCAACATACACATTAAATATGCTTTATTATGCAGCACCGCCATATTTAAGCTCATCAGTTTCATCTAATGTATTTTTAGCTAATTGCCAAGATTTATTGTTATACGCAACATTAGGTGAGGCAGAACCGTATCTTATGAATGACGCAAGAGTTCAAACTTGGGCTGCATTATATGATAGAGGTGTAAATTCATTAACAGCAGCAGATGATTCTAGTGAGTACACTGGTAATCTTTCAATTACAACAGCTTAAGGAAAAATTATGTCAGAAATGTCAAACTATTTAGAGAACGCTTTAATTAACGTAACTCTACGAGCAACATCTTACACAGCACCTACAACAGTTTATGTATCATTATGGACTTCAAACCCTAATGATGATGCTTCAGGTACAGAAGTAACTGGTGGTTCATATGCTAGAACTGCAGTTACATTTGCTGCACCATCTAACGGTGTAACTACTAACTCTGCTGACGTTACATTCCCTACTGCAACAGCTTCATGGGGAACAGTAGGTTGGATTGGTATTAATGATTCTACTTCAGGACCTAACTTACTTTACCATACACCTTTAGATACATCTAAAACAATTGACTCTGGTGACATCTTTAAGATTTCAACAGGCAACCTTTCAGTTACTTTAGCTTAAGGATAATTCATGCCTTTAGTCGTAAAGGATAGAGTCCAAGAAACCACTACCACCACAGGCACAGGTACTATTACGCTTGCTGGTGCAGTATCTGGCTTCCAATCATTCTCTGCAATAGGTAACGGTAATACTACTTACTATGCTATTGTATTGGGTTCAGAATGGGAAGTAGGTATAGGTACTTATACATCTTCAGGCACTACCTTATCTCGCACTACTGTATTAGAGTCTAGCAATAGTGGTTCTCTAGTAAACTTTAGTGCAGGCACAAAGAATGTATTTGTAACTTATCCTGCTGAAGAAGCTGTTTACCAAGACGAAACTGGTGCAGCTTTTGCTCCACAGTTTGCAGCATCTAACGGACTAAATGTTAATAACGCTACTATAGGTACATCTTACACATTCCCTACAGGATATAATTCTGTAGAAGCTGGTGATGTTACTATTGGATCTGGTGCTATTGTTACTGTGCCTTCAACATCAAGATGGGTGATAGTATGAGTACAATTATAAATGCAACTACCACTAATGGTGTAGTGATACAACCTGATAATAGTGGTTCATTAGTATTACAAACTAATAATGGCACTACAGCACTTACTATAAGCACAGCACAAAACACTACATTAGCTGGTAAACTTACTACCGCTTCTAGTGGCATACAGTTTTCAGATGCAAGCACACAGACTGCTGCAGCATCACCTTATGTGCTAAAGAACCGTATTATAAATGGTGCGATGGTTATTGACCAAAGAAATGCTGGTGCTAGTGTTACCGCTTCTACAACAGGTGCATATGCTTTAGATAGATGGTATTTAGAAGAAGCTACAGATGGAGCCGCTACAGTACAACAAGTTTCTGATGGTCCTACAGGTTTTACAAATAGTTTAAAAGTTACAGTAACATCTACAGATACAAGTATAGGTGCATCACAATATTTTGAAGTAGACCAAAATATAGAAGGATTTAATACAGCAGATTTATCTTTTGGCACTGCATCAGCATCTACAATTACTATTTCGTTTTGGGTTAAAAGTTCTTTAACTGGAACATTTGGTGGTTCTATAAGAAATTCAGCAGCTAATAGGTCATACCCATTTTCATATACAATTAGTTCTGCAAACACATGGGAACAAAAAACAGTAACAATTACTGGAGATACATCAGGTACTTGGATTGGTGCTACTAACGGTATTGGGTTAAGATTAACATTTGCATTAGCAGCAGGAAGTTCATTATCTGGTACAGTAAATACATGGGCTGGAGCAAATTTATTAGCACCTACAGGCTCTACAAATTTAATGGGAACAGCAAGTGCAACTTGGCAAGTCACAGGTGTCCAACTAGAAGTAGGCTCAACAGCAACACCGTTTGAACGCAGACTTTATAATCAGGAATTGGCGAACTGCCAACGGTATTATTCTACAAGTATTCAATTGGGAAGTACAATTACTAATTTTTCAGCTTTTGGTGTTGGAAGCCCAGCAGCAACTTTCTTTGCTTCAGTAGGCTCTTCAAATGATTTATTTGGAACTTTACAACTTCCTGTTGCTATGAGAGCAGCACCAACATTTAATATTTATTCCGCAACAAATAGAACATCTGGGAGTGTAAGAGATAATGTTACTGGTACTGACGTTGCTGTAACAAATTATTCATTTAGTGCTGATAATAATAAAAGTATTAGCTATATGAGCGGATTGTCTGGAACAGTTTCTAGACCATATGCTTTTCAATGGACATCTAGTGCGGAGCTTTAAACTATGTATAAAATAATGATAGATAATAATGAAACAATAGGTATTAAAAGATTATCTGATAATTCTGCAATTCCTCTTGACCCAGCTAATTCTGATTACCAAGCCTATCTAAAATGGCTTGAAGAAGGCAATACACCTTTACCAGCAGAAAATAACTAATGGCTAATGTTTCTGTATACTGGATACATCATGCAGAACATACTGATATGTTTACTCAAGGCTATATAGGAGTAACTAATAATATTGCTAAACGTTTTGAAACACATAAAAACAGACCATCTAATATTCATCTTAAAAATGCTATAAATAAATACGGATGGAATAATTTAATAAAAGAGGTAATATTAGTAGCAGATAAAACATATTGTTTAATGATTGAAACTGAATTAAGGCTTAAAAACCAAATTGGTTGGAATGTTACTAAAGGTGGTGGTATTCCTCCTGTATGTACTAGAACTGGATGGAAACATACAAAAGAAACAAATGAAAAGAATAGATTGGCTCATTTAGGTAAAACATTAAGTATTGAGTCAAGAAAAAAAATAAGTGAAAGATTAAAACAAGTACCATGTTCTACAAGATTTCAAGTTGGAAAACCCTCTCCTAGAAAAGGAGTAAAAGTAGGGCGTAAAGCATTAAAACATTTATATATAAAATTAACTTGTCCACATTGTAATAAAATAGGAACTGTTGGCGGAATGACTAGATGGCATATGAATAACTGTAAGTTTAAGGAAAATAGATAATGGCTAAACTTATTTTAAGTGGCTCAACGTCAGGTTCAGTCACACTAGACGTACCAGCAGTAGCAGGTACTACTACGCTTACTTTTCCTGCAACGACAGGTGTTCCAGTTATAGCTGACTCATCTACAGGTGGTGCTTATATACCTACAGGAACGACTGCAC
>Ga0209353_10001834_pt1 | contig 11910 bp, 11 predicted proteins | sample LauGreSpBDMM15SD_2_FD_187561 | JGI IMG/M metagenome (GOLD analysis project Ga0209353, IMG submission 187561) | Freshwater lake microbial communities from Lake Michigan, USA - Sp13.BD.MM15.SD (SPAdes) (version 2) | ecosystem: Environmental > Aquatic > Freshwater > Lake | place: Lake Michigan...
CGTTTATTCTGGTCCGTTTATTCTGGTCCGTTTATTCTGGTCCGTTTATTCTGGTCCGTTTATTCTGGTCCGTTTATTCTGGTCCGTTTATTCTGGTCCGTTTATTCTGGTCCGTTTATTCTGGTCCGTTTATTCTGGTCCATTCAATCTGGCCCATTCGACCCGTTCCAAATATTCTTTGTCCAAACGCGCTTTCATCTTCTCTTCTGCAGCAATATCTCGATCGACCGCATCACCTGTAATAAATGCGCCAATATACACACTCGTGTTATAAACCGCGATTTCAATCAAATGGATTATAAACGGGTAGGCAATTGCGATTAAACCCAGGCCAGCTTTTACATATATGTTTAAATCGTATTTAGTAAACAGAATGTATAATGCCCATATGATAAAAATAAAATACGCATACGTTAGAAACGAATTTAATAATGTTAGCGATTCGATTGTTTGAACCTGATTAAGATATTTTTGTTGGAATAATAATTCCCGGTCCGTCAAAATATCTTCTGGGCTACGGGGCATTCTATATTATACTATACATATTTATTTCGCTCGGCGAATTTGACAATGCGATGTTTTTGTTATATTTCAAACGTTCCGCCAAAAAATCATCCATGTTCTCAACTCCTTGCACACATTTGCGCGAGCTTTCATTCCACACAACATTGTTAGAAGAATCGCAGCACGCCGGTCCAGCACAACCACCTATATCAATGCTGCCCAATAAATCCCCAGATGCAGCCGCATCCGCCTTATTTTGTTGAATTTCTTCTGGGGTATCAACAGTCGGTTTGTCTAAATATAATTCGTTATAATTCAGGTGAGATCTGGCTTGCATATTTGAATACATTATAAACATTTGGATCACCGTAGCCACACCAATTATTACAATAAGTCCCTGTAATACAAACTCAGGTACAAATGGTATCAATCGTCCACCGATGACAATAACTAATATTAAACCCATGGCCAACACAAATGTAAGCAGAATTTGATTATATTGCTCTGTGCGTAAACGTATGTTCTCATTGAATTCCACCATGCGCTTTTTCGTGATTAGATTGTCTTCTACACGTTGAATGTTGGTCTGTATACGTTGGTTCTCATTGTCGACTAGGGCTTTCATTTCATTTTGCTTTAACAGCAGTTGTTTGTTTTTTTCATCCGCATTTGCAGTGATTGTTCGAACTTCAGATAATCCATTAGATATAGCGGTTGTGTCAATGTTTGTTGTATTTGTGCCTAATGACGATAAGATAGTTTGTATAGTTGTTAATATAGACTGGATGCTAGTTTGGTCTGAGGCGGTGGTTGACATTATATAATAGTAGTACATTTTTCTACATATACAATGATAATATGACTAAAGATGCGACTGCGATTGAACCCAGAATATAGACTTGGTTGTTTGCATCATTTAATAGTGTGGTGTCGCGAATAATTTCATCGGCTGCACTTGGTCGTGTCTTACCGTTGATTGGAATATATTTTTTATATTTTGGGTTGTTCTGTAATTTTCCGTTTTTGTCTAATGTAGTAGAAATATCGTATGAGTTGAGAATTGCCTGATTTCTTCCAGTTTCTAATGAACCAATGTTCGTTTTAATAGTGGCTAATTGTGAAACCACTGCATTAGAATCAAACCCTTCTGTGAATGTTAGAGCATTCAATGTAAGTGGAGTATTGCGAGTATAAGGAATATATGACGGCATTACTAAATAATATTATAGCATATTGGGATATAATATTGTTACTAAAGGTCAGTGAATATGTAATATACGATAGACGTGGCTAGAGCGGTCAATAATATATTTGTGTATATGGCATTATCATATAATTGCTTTTTGGCTGCATATCTGGAAGTTTTACTGACGGTGTTGTTATTTGCGCTATTCAAATCTTGTAAGTTATTTTGTAGTTTGGTATAATCATTTTGTACCGATTTGTAGTTTGCGGCGAGTTTTGCATGAGTTGCATCTGCATTATCGGTGCTGCTATATTGGGTAAACCCTTCGCTCGATTTCGGCGTAGATGGCTTAAGCATATCAATACTCGTTTCTGTCGCAGACTTGTTAAAAATGGTATCATTGTAACCATCTTTACACTTATTTTTCTTCGGGTCCATACAGGTTTTATATTCATCGTCTAACTTATTCCTTTTTTTGGTTTCATCATCATATTCTGCCGTTTTTTGTTGAAACACGGATAGCAACGGTTCACAGTCTTGTATCTTGTCTTTGCATTCTCTATCGTATTCCGTATATTTTTGATCTAGTTGTTTTGATTGTTCATCGCGTTCGGCGATAAGCGTAGTGAGTGCATTGCGCTCTTCTACCGAACATGTATTCTTATACTTAGCATCACAATCCGCATATTGTGTATTTAAACTGGTTAACTCTGTATTGTATTGGTTCAACAACGCCTCTTGCTTCGCAATAACAGCCCTGAGGTCTTTACACCCTTCTTCGCGATTGCCATAATAGAATTGTTGTTGAATCAAAATAATCCGGTCACTATCATTTTTATTTTTATTTTCCGTAATTATTGATTTATTCGATAACAGTTGTTGCTTTGTAGACGTATAAGTAGTCATTTCTGTGGTCAACATGGTAAGATTATTTTGCGCCGGTGGTATTTTATTATTAATATCTGTTATTTGATTATTCAGTTGGCTTATTTTTTGATTGTAATTTAATATACTACGAATAAAAGGAGAAACACTCTGATATCGGTTACGCGAAATTTCTAATTGATATTTTATCGAGTTATGTCTATCAACATCAATTTGTGCCTGCCGTAGATTTGGCATTACACGGTTTATATTTGCGTCTACTGTTTCTATTTGATTCGATATGGTTTTTAAATCGTCATCATAACCAGATTCATACTTCAATAACTCCTCGTTTTTATTACGATAATATGTTTTAAACTGCGTATCAGTCATAGATGTATTGAACCGTTGCATTTTTTAGTTTATTCTATATAATACATAGAATAAAATATGAGTAAATGACTAAATTATGTACCACATTTGTTTTCGTCGTATATTTGTTTGTTAGCATTGATTTGAATCGTTAAATTTTTGATTTGTGTTATTTTATCCTGGATTTCCTGCTTCTTTTTGTCGCATTCTTCTTTGAGAAATTTGCATGTATTTAGTACTGTTCTTTTGTCCTCGATTTTTGTATCATAGTCATTTATATTTTTTTGAATATTATCAATTGCAGTGGTGATTCCCGCACATTTATTTTTATGATTATTACACGTATTATATATTTTTGATGCTTCATTATATGCGGGTTCTAAATCATTCACTTTTTGCGATTGTGCCTTATATTGTTCGTTCAATGATATACAATAGGCTGCATTTGGTACACTACATTCTAAATACTTTGCATAAGAACCATTAAATTCAGTGGTTGAGTCAGTTACCACACTAGTTTGGGTTACCGTATCCAGACCTTCAATTATAATTCCCTTAGACGGGCGTGTGGGTTTCACATATTCATCTGTTTCAAACATGTGATAATTATATGTTTTATTATTAGGATTGGAAGAACATATATTGCACTGTTGCATATTTGGTTCGTTAATATATTATAATACGTGTATATTTTTTACCACGATGTTGTATCATATACATTGTTATACACTAAATTTGTTATATACTGACCAAAATTATAGACACTATATTGTATTGGATAAACTATAAACGGGTATGCAAATAATAACATCAACATGAATAATTTTCTATAATACAATGTACTATACCTAAACGATCCATATGCATAGTATGCGTAATATATTAAAAACCCATAATAAAGGAAAATCAAAATTAGATTGACTACATATATATCATTGGTTTGGTCCTGTATATATGCACTTTGTTGAATATCAGCCGGATGTGTTTCCTCGTTTTGTTTGTATTTGTTTAAATTATCACCCACTAAATTTGCCATTATATACTGTTCATATATTTGAATTTTTTAGTTTAAAAATCATAATTGCGGCGATGAATATACCAGCGCTAAGATTAACCGCATCTAACAGCGCGCGTTGATAAAAATACCGGGTGTTCTCCAGATGATTCAAATTTGCATCGTGTTTCACTGCTTGTTTTTTTGCATCAATGTCGGTCGGCGCCATGTGTAATTATACATTTATGAAGATTTAAATCCCCGACGAATTAAAAACTTGAATAATTAAAATGTCCAATTTTAATGACCGTTAGTATAAATCGGCTAAAACTACATATGTATCGGTTTATAACTGTAATTATACATCGATTATTTGGTCAGCCTAATAAAAAATAGAGCAATATTAGGCTTTCGCAATAAAAACGATCGCGGCCAATATACCAACACTTAAATTCAACGTATTTGCAATAACGTCTGTGTATACTGTTTTCGTGCTATTATATCTTACTTCTGCGCCGGAATTTTTTTGTTCCGTGTTTATTAATTTTCCGTTTGGCGCACGGGTCGGGCGGGATGATTGTACAGATGTAATTGCCGACGTAGGTATGATCGTATCAGTTAATTGAAGTCTTACTACTGGGTCTGCAGTTGGTACACTGGACATTGTTTCGACAGCATAACCTCTAGTTACGCTTAAAATATCGACTTTTAATAATCTGCCATCTACAGCTTCATATGCAAACCCAAACTTCGTCGGGTCATTACTTAAATCCGCTGATAACCCACTAAATATACCTGCTCCATTCACCATCTTGCTGCCGAGATATGTTTTAAAATCATTCGTGAAAATGTGGACTCTTCCTAGTGGTACGGGGGATAGACCTGCTTTATCCAAAACCGCTCCAGTATTATCGGATAATCTGCGACCAATCACAGTTCGGGTCAGGTTATTCGTTTCCGTTGAACTTTTTCGCGTTGAATCCTGCTTCTTATTTGCATTATTCGCCTCGTTTAATTTATCCCAGCCTTGTTTATATTGATTTGCATACGAACTGTTTAATGCACAAAAGTCTGCAATGCCCTCGATAATGGGTCTCGATATTTTATCGGTTTTATCGGGTTTCGTTGTTTTATCATTTCGACTGGCGTAGCTACTAATTGATTCATAAGAAAAAGGATATTCACTATATTCAACAGACCCCATTATATATTTATGCAGATATAAATCCTTGAAAAAATACACCCTTAAATCATTGCCGAATTAAAATGTCCAATTTTAATTCGGCAATGATCAGTTACCAGTTACAATTTGAACCATAGCACCTCGTAGGGGTGCGGTTTCAAATCTTCGCTGGTATAAATCTTCAAATATATATAACTTACACGGGTTGACTCCCATAATGAACATGTTTATTCGAGAAACAACTTAGAATTATGCCAATTAAATATACAAAGGACTATATAATCATGGAAACCTCTAATCTCCCGATATATTCTGACAACCAAACTGTATTGTCTGATTTAACCGACGTGAATGATGCGAATACAGCTACATCGTTTGTGATTGAAGATAAAATAGATGAAATCGTACTGAAATTGAATGCCGAATTGAATAAATTAAATGCGGATAGTTTAAAAGAAAAGGCAAAAGATCTGGGCATAATCGTCCTTTCAAAGTTAAAAAAACCAGAAATTATTCAATTATTTGAAACCATGTTTTTGAAACTATTGCCAAATTTGAAGGATAAGAAGTTAAACGAATTGAAAAATATTTGCAAACAGTATGGGATCAAAGGGATTGCAGGGTCAAAAAAGGATCTATTAATATATCATATATTATTGCATTGTTCTGCAACACTAAAGTTTACAGTAGATATTGCACCAGAAGTTGAACCTGATATAGCAGGAAAGACCGAACCCGCTCCGTTAACTATAATCGAACAATTGGAAAAACAAAAATTAGACATCGAACTGAGACTAAAGGAAGAAGAAAAACGGGTACAAGAAGAGAAACGTCTACAAGAAGAAAAACGGGTACAAGAGGAAAAACGTGTGCAAGAAGCCAAAGACAAAAAAGCAAAAGAGGATGAAGATGCTGCGAAAATAAAGGAGGAAGAAGATAAGAAGGAGACTAAAAAGAAAAAGCAAAGCATCCCAAAGAACGTAAGGGTTATTGTATGGAATCACTACATAAGTGAAGATATTATTAAGCATAAGTGCTTATGTTGTAAAAAGGTTACTATATCGAACACTAGTTTTGAAGTGGGACATGTTATTAGTGAGAAAAATGGCGGAACCCATGAAATTAATAATTTAAGACCCATTTGTTTCGCATGTAACCATTCGATGGGTACAGAGAATATGGTCGATTTTGTTGTGAAATATGGCTTATATATTGGGTAAATACGTTCAGGTGCGTTTGATAACAATTATTTTATCGGTTGTTATCAAAAAATACAAAAATACGCAAATTTTTATGTGTTATTAAATTGTTTATGAGTTGTCAAATACTTACACACATACTCTATAATATTCGGTGCTCAATGCAGTCGCGCTTTTTCTGTCATATTTGCATACTTCCCCTGGACGAAGACAAATCGCCAATGATTGTGGATCAAATCGCGATACTTCAGGCAGCTGTTTCACGGACATCAAATTAAATCTTTGTTTCAATGTTTCGACTTCGGCAGCGGATAAGATGTTCGCTTTGGGAACCAACGTATGTTTCAAAATGTTATATTGCAAACGCTTAATGTTATGGATTACAATGAAAATGCCGTCATGCTCGTACAAATAATTGATTTTGGCGACAATTGTGTCATTCGGTTCATCTTCGGTTACAATAATCAGGCAATCTTCCTTGGTCAATACGTTTTCGATGAAATAGAGATCTTCGATAATATCATCTAAATCTGGCTTCTTTATCTGTTTCGCTTTCAAATAATATTTAATATACACTTTTCTACTATTTTTACTATGGGTCAACAGCATGTCTAGCTGTGTGTTTTTATACATGGCGTCTACTTCATTAATGCTAAATGTACTGTAATCATCGGTTTTGTATCCTTTTTCTGTCAATATTTCCACCAACGTATTTCGGGAATTATATACAGATAGGATTTTATTACTGGAAGCACTCATTGTGTAATATACTAATAATTGATACTTTATATTTTTTACAAACTATCAATTTTTCACCGCAACGATTGAATTACACTTTCTTTATAACCATTCCCTTGCTAAAATCGAATGAATTGTCGGCCGCTGCTGACTCGGGTGCGTCGCCAGTCCCCGGTGGTTTCATTTTGATAGGAGCTTGACCTGGACCAGAATTGGCAGCGGGACCATTCGTTGTGTCCACTTGGAATTGTGTAGTATTCGATGGTTCTGTCATATCATTTCCATTTACAATTTTAATATTAATCGCCGGCATATTTGTCGGCTCTGCCGGTTTATTTGCATTTGCTTGTTGTAGAGGTTCGTCATATAATGGTTGCACCAACGAGGTATTGTATGCGAAATCACCGGGTCTATATATATCTAGTTTTGTGACTACCTTAATCGCATCACTGATATCTAATCCAGCTGTATCGCGCGTTTCAATGGTAATAAATTTATCACCAATGTTCTTAACCGCCCATATTCTGCCGGGCTTTGAATCGCCTCTAAATATCACAGATTCGCCGACATAAAACTCTGTATCAGGACCGTCAGGTTGTGAATTAATCGGCGTGTTAGGATTATACACAGCGGAATTGGAATTGTTCGCGGACGAATTTGGTTGGACATGTTTCTCGGGAACATACGGCGAATTGACATTATATGCAGGTGAATCCGGGTTTACAGATTCCATCAAATGTTGATATTCCGCATCTGTAGGTTGATACACATTATCCAAGTTTACGGGAGAGCCAGGTGCAAACGGAATTGAGTCGGCGGACTTGGGTGCAAACGGAATTGAATCGACTGATCCTGGCGCAAACGGAATCGAATCCGGTGTTCCAATCGAAGACTTAATACTTTCTGGTGTTGCCATCTGGTTTCCGGCATAGCCTTTGCTCAATATTTGTTTGATTTGCAGTACAAGTGAGTTCGGGGTGTCGGCTTTGTTTTTTGTAAGTGCATTCAAATTGTTCGAGAAGGACATATTTTCGATTTGGTCAATATTGTCTTCTGTAATAATACGCATTTGAACGTTGATGGCCTGTAATTCCTGGACCAACAACTTAAATGAATACGGTACTTCAATAACACTAAAACTGCGGCCGAATTTGCTTACGGTTTCAATATTCATTTTACTACTATCCACATTGTCGGTAAAACGGATAGGTCCATCCGCCATTGGACTCATGAATAAGTTCTTCGCCGGATTATAAATAGCAATCATACCAGTTGTATTGCATATAGCGATTTTGTACTTGTCGCCACGTTCCATCATCGACTCCTGTAAAAATGCACTTGCACCGTGTGATATAACACCATCACGTTCCATCTCACCTATGCGTAACCCGCCGTCATTTGCTCTACCACTCACCGGTTGTCGGGTGAGTGCCGTTCGCGGACCCAATGCACGATAATTAATCTTATCTTTCACCATGTGTTTCAAGCGCATATAATAATTCGGTCCCATGAATATTTCCACTTCTAACTGTTCGCCTGTCATTCCATTATATAATACCTCATTTCCGCTCGAATGGTAACCCGATTTACATAATAAATCGCCAAAGACCCCTATTTTGGATCCGTCATTGTTAAACGCAGTGCAATCGCCAAACGCGCCATACATGGCACTGGCCTTTCCGGTAATCGTTTCAACAAATTGGCCGATTGTCATACGGGATGGAATCGCGTGTGGGTTGATAATCAAATCAGGGCGAATACCGTTTGCCGCAAATGGCATGTCGCGTTCCGGCACCACTAAACCGATGGTACCCTTTTGTCCCGCGCGCGACGCCATTTTATCACCAATGTTCGGTATGCGCTCTTCACGGACCCTTATTTTTGCAATACGGGTTCCTTCTTCGCCTTCGGTGATAAATGTTTTATCTACAATACCGAGCTGCCCCTTTTTGGGGGTTTTCGACGCGTCCACTTTCACGTCGCTCGCCGCAGAATTCGATGTAGCCATTCCAATCAACACGGTTTTGTCGTTTAATTCGGTATTTTCTTTAATCATTCCGTGTTTATCCAACTTACTGTAATCGTAGCCAGGCTTCGTACCGATAACATTGTGCTGCATTTCGATATTCATAAACGTGTTTTCGACAGTAGCATCGCTCGTTTGGCTCTTCTCTTCGTGCATTTCATATGTACTGTAATACGTTGTGCGGAACAATCCGCGTTTTAATGCTCCTTCATTTACTAAAATCGCATCTTCCACATTATATCCAGTATAACACATCACTGCCACAATCGCATTTTCACCATATGAATTTTCTTCATTGTTAATATGCTTCAAATAACGAGACTTAACTAGCGGGACTTGACCAGAAACCAATACAACCGCCGTTTTATCCATACGAACCTGGTGATTGGTGTGATACATCGATACCGCCTGTTTGCTTTGTCCACATGAAAATGAGTTACGAGTTGCAGGATTATTTTCCGGAAAGTTAATCAAATTGCACATGGTACCAAATATGAGGGATTCGTGTATTTCTACATGTGTATGTTGATGTTGTTTATCTTTCATCAATTCAGCGGCATTCATTGCAATCAATGCGCCTTCCGTCTCACTCGTATCAATATAGTCAATAATGGCTTTCTCCTGTAGAAATCGCGCCAACTTTGCAGGATTCGACTCCACATCGATATTTTCATACAGTTCGTGTAATTCATACATCGTGTAGCTGTTCGGGTTAAATCCTTGTACCTTTTTACGATTGAACCCAGTAATCAAATCGTTCCATGTAAACTTATCGTCTTCCAAATATTGTTTAATTTTCGGTGTATCATAAGACATTTTGTGGGTTTCGTCATCACGGTAAAATATGGGACGACATACACGACCCGCGTCTGTGTATATAAAAATGGTATTCATCTTAATATCGAACGAAACACTCGTGTAAATAGGAAGTAATCCATTGCGGCGGAACAACTTTATTTTTTGCACCGTGTCGACTGGCTCATATACAGCCCCTGTCCAATATCCATTCACAAAAACCTTTGTCAGCGATGCCAATAAATTCGGCGTACATTCTTCCAATAACTTCATGCTGACCTTTTCGCGTAACCATTTAATAATGAGTTCGCGCGAATATCCCTGACTGATATACGTTGTAATGGCCAAATGTTTATGCAAACCAATATTTCCACCATCGGGGGTATCGATCGGGTCAAAGAATCCCCACTGTGTATTGTGTAATACACGTGGACCGACTACTTTTACACTCGCATCCAATGGCAGGTTTGTTTTGCGCAAATGGCTTAGTGCGGAATTGAAAGATAAACGATTCAAATCTTGCACAACCCCAACACGTTTTGTATGCTCTTTATCACCCCAGCTTCCTTTGAATGCCTTTTTGAATCCAGCTTCTACAATGCGTTTACCAAATACTTCCTTGTATTCTTTCTGGATTAACCCGTATAAGTTGTCGGCGTATAATGATTGATTGAAGAAAATTTTCTTTTCAAATTGCTGATGAATCTCATGTTGTTGCTTTGAATAATATTCGCGAAACAAATCATACATTAATGACCCGACTAATTCGATTCGTTTGTATTTGAAATTATCACGGTCGGTGGGTGGCTCGACGCCAGTATAAACAGACAATAACCGGAATACAATATATCCCAAATAATACGCCTTTTGTGTAAAATTCATTTCGCCCACATGTGGCAAAAAGTAGTCGGCCAAAATCTCGAGTGCATGGGGAACAGTCTTACCTTTTGTCAATGTGGCAATATACTTTAATGCATTTACCTGATTCAATATACCACCAGCATCATGGACTGACGGTATAAACAAATCGATCATGTCAGGATGTTTCTCTAAATCGAGTAAGCAGGTTGTTATAATTTGTTTGTCGCTGATTACACCAAGTGCGCGAAACACGATAAACAGTGGCACTGGCTTACGGACATTCGGTATATTCACTACAATGTTTTTGAATGTGAATTTGCTGGTTGGCGTCATAATTTTGACCGATAATGTTCGAACCGGTTTGGATACGTTCTCAGATACGGACCGGATTTCGGCAGAATACAAATATGTGTCGTCGTTAACGTCGCGAATATACAACATATTGTCGCCAAACTTTTCTTGTGAAACGACGGTTTTCTCTTTTCCGTCAATAATAAAATATCCGCCCACATCATTCAAACATTCGCCCATTGTATGACGAACTTCCCGAGGCAATCCCGACAAAATGCAGTGATTCGATTGTACCATGATAGGGAATCGGCCAAAGAATATTTTTTCTAGGGTGAGTGTGCGCTTTTGGCGATTCGACGTTTCCATCGATTTGGCGGTGGCCTCTTTAAACAGCGCCATTTCCGCGGGAGTAAGTTCGACCGCCGTGCGTTTTGCCTGTTTTCGGCGAAGCGGGCCCTTTCCAGAACCGCCTTCGGTTTTGTTTTCCTCGCCCACTTCCGCATCGGTTTCTTCGCGAATCATGTCTTCGGTACCCACTACCGTAGGCAATTCCCCTTCTTCCAATATGTCGATGAATTCCACTTCCACATCATAATGAATCGTTATACCGTATGTCATATTTCGCAGACGAGCCTCATTTGGATACATATAATGCGCGTTATTGTCATCGTATATCACCGGTTTACCGAAATATATTTTACTGCCGTCTTTCCCGCCAAAATACATGATGCATTGTGAACGATATTCTTCGATGCGTTCGTCATATCGGGTTTGTATTTTTACGGGATTCTTTTCATTGAATATTTGGAATATACCCTGCTTAAAAAAGTCATTGTAAGACTCAATGTGGTGTCTTACTAAAGATTGTGGATTGTCTTCAAAATATTTGTCTATCAC
>Ga0209353_10001838_pt1 | contig 11899 bp, 14 predicted proteins | sample LauGreSpBDMM15SD_2_FD_187561 | JGI IMG/M metagenome (GOLD analysis project Ga0209353, IMG submission 187561) | Freshwater lake microbial communities from Lake Michigan, USA - Sp13.BD.MM15.SD (SPAdes) (version 2) | ecosystem: Environmental > Aquatic > Freshwater > Lake | place: Lake Michigan...
AGCCAGTCGATCACCATCTGCGGCCATTTGCCGTCGAAGATAGCGCGAACGCATGGAGCGAAAGTTCTCTCGTCGTCGGTGTGCAGGAGAACGAAGGCCGCTGAGTCGAAAAGGATGCTAGTGGCATCACCGAAAATGATGCCGTTCTTCGTGCGCTCAAGCAGTGCCATTGATCCCGCCGAGATTGGACGGATGGGCTTTCCCTCGAAAACCATTTTGTCGTGAAGCAACGCGCCTCGTTCCTGTGCAAGTTCCCGGGCCTCATCAAGGTCGGCCTCTAGTTCGTTCACGTCTGTGGTTTCCATATAATTATGAGTTGAGCGCCTTTCGCAGTTCGTCGTCGGGTGTGCCTTCGCGATAGGAAATCTGCCGTCCGCTCTTGAGCGACTTAGTCACCATCGGCAGCTTCTGCATTCCGCATTTGAGCATCACGCCCCGGTTGCCCAGACAGGCCCGTGCAGCTTCCAGTTGAATGAGTGCGTACTCCTCTGGAGTGATCCCACGCTCCGCGATAATCGCGTCAACGGTGGACTCTAGGGAAACCTTCTCCTTGTTGTTCCAGAGCCTGACGGCGAGGCCGCAGGTGATCCCTATTGCTTGCTCCGCGAACGTGAACGTCAGTTCGTCTTTGCCTTCGCCGCGCACCTTGTCGATTGAGAGAGGTTCCGCGCCGAGTGTTGCCAGTGCCGCCGCAACTTTGATGTTGCGGGTGATGTGGATTGCTTCGGTCATAATGTTATAAATTGGGAGGCTGAGTCCCGATTAGGACTCAGTGCCTGACCAACGGGTGCAGTTGAGGGAGAACTTTTTGTATCCGTTGTTCGAGTGGCTTTCCTCGTAGGAGGTCGGGTAAAATGTCCCGGTGGGTGCGCCAGTCAGAGAGATGGACGCGCCGAGAGTCACGGAGGGAGTGCCGTTTGTGCTGCCGCTAATAGACAAGCTTTCGGTTGCGCCGTAGAAAGCAGCACTAACAACGTCGCCATCAGCGTCCGCAATGGTGGTTGTCTCGGTGTTTTTCGTGTGCGTCTGCGATTCAACGATCAGTGCGGAAAACGTGATAGTTGTTCCGAAAACTACGGAACCTGCGGAGCCTGTGCTTTTGACGATAGTGGAAGCCATAACTTCTGCTCTTTGTCAAAGCTAAGAGTGGACAAATGCAGTCACATTCCGCGAGCGGGTCCACACCTCGCCGTTGAGGTCCGAAGCTGTCGGGCCAGCGACAACGCCATCAATCACAACGCCCTCGCCGCTGCAACCCTGCCGGAATAGGTCGGAGGTCATGGAGATGTCGAGATCGTGAATGCCGGTTGTTAGCACCCCCTTCGCTCCCTCCATCGCGGCTTCTATGTATAGCGTGGCCGTTACACTGAATCGTGCTGTGTAGCCTATGATCTCCTCTCCCTCCTCAATAACCTCCACAACACAGCGAGGCATCCCGATTTGATCGGAGCTTTGATCCTCGACTGCGGGAAAGTGCAGGAGGTTGTTAGTCAGGTATTCGACTACGTTCGCCTTGAGTTGTTCGGCAATCATTTGCTTGAATTAGTGGGCCTGAGTTGGAGGGAATAACGCTCGCCGCCGATGCTGTTTAGCGACATCACTCGGTAAGATTTCCCATCTACGATTGCCACGGCATGGACTGCTGGCGGTGAGGTTCCCTGATATTGCGCGGCCAAAACTCCGCTCGCCTCTTCAAAACCGCCAGCAGCCGCCTCAAGCGCGTCCACCTGCCGCACTAGCAACGTGATGCTTTTGCCGTCAACTAAGCACTCCTTACCAAAAAGCGAAGACTGCGAGGCAAACGCTTTCCTCTGGAATGATGCAAATCCGGCTGAGTTCATTTTCTATCGGCCCCAAGTCAAAACGCAAGCGAGCCTGAGCCGTGGTTGTAATAGTGGAGAATGCGCGGAATGTGGATCTCGGTCTTGCCTTTGACGGCTATTTGCCTCACCCAGTCGGCATCCTCGCCCCATTGCTTTTCGGTGAAGACTGCGGCTTGTGCCAGTTCCCGTCGCCACGCGCAAACGTGCCAGGGAAAACGCTCGGTGATTCCGCCGGCATTGAATATAGAGTGCGAGTGTTTGAGCGAAAAGCGCACCTCGCTTTCTTCTCCGTTCCATGTCGCGGCCTGACGGAAGGAGATAACATCAACGTCTTTTTCTGAGGCACTTAGCAACGAGGAAAGATAGTCATCACTGATTGTGTCGTCATCGTCGCAGAATGCCGCATATTTGCCTCTCGCGGCTTGCAGTAGTGCATTTCGTTTGGCCCCAATGGTTCGGCATCGGTTGTCTCCAAAATAGAGAATCTCGACCATTTTGCCAGAGTGCTGTGCTCGGAGTGTTTCAACCAACGATGCCAGTTGCAAGATGCGTTCGGGAACTGTCGGAATTAGGATTGAGAGGAGCGGTGTTGTCATAATGGGAATAGTGGTCCGAAGTCTTCTTTTGTTTTCCAGCCGTGGACCCATGAGATATTGTGAGTGACGATTTTCTTATGGGCGTCCTCTATCCACGGGTAGGCGAGCAACTCGGTGAGGTTCTGAGCCTGGACAGAATGAGTGACTAGTGCGTGGCCGATAACACGATCAAGCAACCCTCCCTCTGTCCACTCAGGGAAAGGCTCAGAGAGACAAAGTTTAATCGCCTCAATTGCCGCCCTCCACTGTGGTCTGGTGGCGATCCACGGCGAGAGAGCGCAATGGTTCCCGGTGCTAGTTCTGTCTGGGTTGATGAGGTGGAACAGCCCACAGTTGACCGCATACGGGTTTAGTTTCGGCCATTTGTCTGTGAGGTTTAGCGTGTCGTATTCCATGACACAGAGGTAATCGCCGCTGCTAAAAGCTAAGGCGTGTTCGACGCTGGCGATGAACCGTTGCACGCAATCCTTCCCACGGTGTGCGTCTTTTCCTGTCCTGTATCCGGCAATGCGATCCCCGCTCCCCTCAGGTAAGTAAACGCGAAGCCATGCAAACGGCAGCTTTTCCCATTGATGCCAGAATGTCTCAACGGTTGGGGCGGCGGCATCGTGCGCGAGAACCGCGATGTTTACTTCCATTCGGTCAGTGCCTTCTCGGCGCGTTTTGCATATTGCTGCTTGGTGTGCGGGTGATCACGTTCCCATGCATGGAGCGCAACACTAAGCCAGTAAATTTTCCACCCAAGTTCCTGCGGGAGAAGTTCAGAATGCTCTTTGAATGCTGGATTAAATGCGGAAACCATCTGCATTGCCCTCTGGACCGCTTCCTGCGGATCTCCGTTTGCCGCCTCGTTGGGTGCATAGTCAGCGTGCGCTCTCATAAACTCCCCTGCTCCAGAGTGAGTTTGATGTAGCGCATAGCAGTCTTCTGAGTAGGGAATGAATGCTGTGCGGTCTGCTGCCGCGAGAACTGGATTGTGAGCCTGCCCGGTGAACTGGACTCGTTTGCGGTGTATCAGCCGCGCCTGACTGCTAATGCTCCACGGCGAGGAGGTGTTATGGACGCCGAATGAATAATATTTAAGTGGGATGGCGATGCAGTCCAGGTCGTCGGAGATGAGCGCCTTGCCTGCGTCAATCAACGCCTTTGTCGGAACCTCTCCCGGCGTGAATCCCCATGTCCAATCGTGTGTAGTGTGGGAGAGAATCTCTTCGATTGATTCATGGCCTTGCCGTGAAAACGGGATAACCGCAACCCGTGCGCCCATCTCACTGGCAATCTCTCTGGTCTGGTCGGTGCTGCTCTTGTCCACGACCACCACTTCGCCAGCCCATTTGAGCGCATGAGTGAGAGCGGTCCCGATTCGCCCCGCCTCGTTGTATGTTAAAATTACGCAGGAGATTTTCATTTTGTTAAACGGTCATATACTGATTTGCCGAATTTGTAGGCTAATTCACTGTTCTGGTTGGCATAGGTTTCGTCAACCTCCGCTTTGCCAAAGATCGGGTGCGCGTGTTCAAAAACAAGATCCTTGGCATCGACAATCACACCGTCTTTCTTTGCCATGTCGGTGAAGTGGTTGTCGCTGAAAACGCCTGTGAAATCAGGGTGAAACATAAAGCCCTGATCAAGATAACGCTTGCGGGTCATGATCGCCATGCATAGCAAATCGTCCTCCCGGTGGCCGTCGTGGATCGCCAGCACTTGCGGCTTGCTAGTGTCGAGGCGGTTCCGCAATTCATCATCCCAATACTGCGGAGGATTCCAGTCGTCTGAAAGCTGCACGATGATTCTCCCATTTGCTCGTTCTGCCCCAGCATTCCAAGCCGCAACGCACCCGCCGCCGCGCTTGATGCACACCGAGTTGAAGCGACTTAATGGGAAACTCTCCTTGTCGTCATCATCAAATGCAAAAATGTGTTCGATGCGTTCGGGATGCCTCGCCCTATCCATCCAGATTTTCCGGCATTGGCTTGCTTGCCCCGGCCTTCCCCGTGTGGCGTGGATTAGCGAGATGTCGCCGCCTGCCTGCTGCCATGAATTAAACTCCAGCGCGTCGGCGTGTTCCCGCTCTCCAGTCAATCGCAAAGCCTGACGGTAAAGCGACTGTGCGCTGCGCCCGTAAAACTCCCGGCGCATATTCCAGACGGTTTCTTTCGGCCAAGGTTGCGCGAGGCAGGAGCGGACATAAGCCAGACCGCGCAGTGGAGATCCGACAGATAGTTCGAGGTTTGCTAATTCGTAAAGTGCCTCTGCTCGGTGTGGAGCCACCCGGTAGGCTTGATGCAGGAAGGCCGCAATCGTCACAGGGTCGTCTGCCATGCCTGCCGCCATTAGGAAAACCTCATACCTCTCCGTGTCGCCTGCGTCAGGGTGAGAGAGGAATTGTTTCGCAACTTCCAACGCTTCACCCTGGCGCGTTGGGTGTTGGCTTAGTTCGGTGAAAATGTAAAAGAGGTGTCCTGCCGTTTTATTGTCGAGGCTCTCAAGGATGCGAAGGTTTCTCGGACCTGCTGGCGTCCGATTTGATAACGGACGGTGCAGCCATTTGATTTCCTCCGTGGTTGCAAATGTGTACTCTTTGTCTCCAGTCGCCGCCATGCATTCGTGAATCGGGCCGTGCCAGTGGAAATCCCCCTGCCTGACTGCACGTTCCCTCATGTTGCGGTCAATACGTTGATCCGGGACAACATACGGGCATTGCACCATTGCAACGTCTGGTTTTAGTGATGCGAGGAATGGCCGCAGTTTATCCAGATTCTCGGTCAGGTCATCCATGTCTGCCCAGACGATCCAGTCGCCCGTGGCGAGCTTCCACGCCGCATTGCGAGCCGCTCCAAAATCGTCAACGTGGTCCCACTCAGGATGGGCGACGTTGAAATATTCGCCAGTCACGCACCCGCGATTGCGGGCGATTGTGAGAGTGAAGTCATGCTGCTGGTTGCCGATTGCTCGGACGATAACGACTTCATCGAAATACGGTTGGAAGTGATCCAGAAATCGGGGCAAAAGTTCCTCACAATTTCCAGCGATACACGCGAGAGATATTTTCATTTTAAATTGGTTATCCTTGGCCGTGTGTCAAAAAGCAAAAAGCCCTGCAACCAGACGTTGCAGGGCTTTTGATACTGTTCTCCGTTAAGAGCGTTAATCGTTCCGCAAGATCAAACCGCCACCAAGGCTAAGTCCGACAGCGGAGCCGAATACGCACTCCATCGCGGCGTAGAGTTTACCAGTGGCGGGCTCGAAATATTCACGGTAGCCCATCGACAAACCGCTTTCGTCGTCGGTGGCGATTTGGAACATCGAATAAGCTTCTGGGCGCTGTGGCTGCAATGCGCGGATGGCGATTGCGAGAGCGTCAGGGTGAACAATCATACCCGCCAGCGAGATGCTGTTTGATGGCAGGATGTTGCTTTCGTAAACGGACATTCCAAGGAGGCGAGGAATCCGGGCCTCCCTCACACCTTCGCTGCCGCCATACTGGAAAGCCTGCGAGATGTTAGCATCGTCTAGAAGGGTTTGGTGAAGGGTAGGATTGACGATCAGGCTCAGGCTGTCCGTGGGGACATTCCGGCCAACCATGACGGCGCGGCCACCATTCACTTTGGTTCGTCCGATGCTGGCAATGGATGCACTAGCAATTGCGAGGCCGAAATTCAGTGTCGTGAAATTAGCCCAAACGGTTTCGAGAACGTGGCGGCCCAGCGCTTTACCCATCTGACGATAGAAATTCGTCATAACGGCTGGCCCCTGGTTTGCCGACTGGATGTCGGTGATGTCAACGGTCACATACTTGTGCTGGTCGAGGTTAACGGTGATCGTATTGATCGTGCCGCCACCTGCCTCGTACGGCCGTGAGCTGTTGTTAGCGTAAGCGAATGTGGTCGCAGTAAGGACATCGACGCGAGGGACAATGACGGCAGATCCTCTTTGCGCCGTAACACCACTAAAAGAGTGGCTGAATGCGTTGAGAGGAGCGAGTGATGCTGTGAAGGCCGTGAGAGCCTCCTGGATGAAAATGTCCTGTGTGTAGTTGATTGTAGCCATAGTATTAGTTTAAGGTTTTTGTCAAAATTACTGGTTCCAATTTACTTGATGAATTTGCGAAGCTCCGCGCTGTGTTTGCGGAAAAAAGCGGTTTTCTCGGCAGGGTCAGCGATTGCCGAGAACTGCTCGACAAGCGAAGGAGCGGCGTCGTTGTGTGCGCCGATTGCTGGCTCGATCCTTGCGGCGGAAAGGCCGAGTGAGGATTCAAGCCGCGCAATGTTCTCGCGTTCTGCGGAAAGCTCTGCGGTGATGAGGCTAATTTTAGACTCAAGCGCAGCTGCACGGGCCTCTGCTTTTTCAGCGCGAGCGGTGATGTCGCTGAATTTAGCAAGGATCGCATCAGATGCACGGGCCTGCGGCTCGTCCTTGGTTTCGACTTCGACAGGTGCAGCAACTTCTTCGACAGCGGGAGCGGCTTCAACAGCAGGAGCCTCCTCAACAACGGGAGCGGCTTCGGGTGCGGGTTCGATGATTTCCTCGACAGGAGTTTCGGTTTCGTTAGTCATATTTTTCTTGAGCGAGTCAAATCGTGCCTTCATTTTTTCGGGCGTAAGCATCGCCATCGCAGGCGGATTGTCGGTGATGCCATCAGCGAAACCGAGAGCGACAGCCTCTAGTGCGTCCATCCATGTTTCTGCCGCGAGCATCTTCTCGATTTCCTCGCGGGCCATGCCTGTTTTTTTCTCGTAAACTGAAACAAGCGACTTCTCAAATTTCTCTAAAAGATCCGCGTCTTTGCGAAGGTCAGAAGCGTCACCCATACTGATCGTAGAGGCTCTATGCACCATGAGCATCGCGCCGTCTGCCATGTAGCAACGGTCAGCAGCGCACGCGATAACGGAAGCCATACTTGCCGCTAGTCCATCAACCCACGCCGTAAATCCTGCCTTGTGCCGGCTAAGTGCGGCGATTATAGCCTGGCCGTCGATTATACTTCCGCCGGGAGAGTTGATTCGGAGGTTGAGGTGTCGTCCCTCAAGGTCGCGGAGTCCTTTGATGAATTCCTTGGCAGAAACGCCCCACCCGCCAATCTCGTCATAGATCTCAACGTCCGCGCTGTCAGCGGTTTTATTAGCGATAGCGAACCATGTTTTGCCTGAGGACATATCCTCGCGGAGGTGTCAAAGGTCATTCTTCGTCATCCTCTGGCTCTGGCGCGTCTTCTGGTTCATCTCCTGCGTCGTCGCCCTCCTCCATTTCAGCCTCCACAACAGGAGCAGACCCCGGTGCTGGTGGGAATACCTCCTGATAGGTAAGTGCAACCCCTTCCTCTGCGGCAATCTCCTCAACACGCCGTTTGCGCTTTGCCATACCGCGAATGATGTCGTCAGTCTGTTCGTCCACATCCTGGCCGATTTGGTTGTAATAGTTTCTCGGTGAGAGCAGGCCAGCGCGGACAAGCTCCAGCAGTGCGCGGGAGTCGCGGCCAAAGTCCACGGAAACTTTCTGCGGAGGCACAAATGACACGCGATGCCAGTCGTCGCCGGGGTAGGGAAGCTGCCCGGTCTTGATGAAATTCCATACCGAATAACGCCAAAAGCGAACACAGAATTGCTGCTCAACAATAAGCCGCACGCTTCCGAAAAACACATCAGCATCTTGTAACGCCGCACGGCTGGCGGTTCCGCCAAGGCCCGTCATGCTCCAAATGATCTCAGGCGATACGCCGACACTGTAAGCAATCTCTCGGATCAGGAACTCGACATAAGTGCCAAGGTTCACGTTGGGCCTGTCGAAAGTGTGCGCCGAAACCTTCTCGCCCGGCTTAGTCTGGATCGTGCCGACACCTTGCCACACTTTATCCATTTGGGTTGTGGTCCCGTCGCCGTTGTCCACCCTGCGAAGGTTCCCGCCAAGGCCGATGTTGCCAGCGTCGGGAGTCTCGACTACTAGGCCGATCTTGGTGTTTAGCTTTGCGGAGGCTAATTCATTGTCCAGAGCCTCGCGGATGTCTTGCAGCCTTGAAACCGCAGAGGCCAGCCATGACATCCCGCGGAGGTAGCCCAGCCGATGCAGCCGCCTAATGTGGATGATGTCCTCTGCGGGAACATCCGTGAAAATCTTTGAGTTCTCAGGATCTGGCATCACGCGATAGCTGATTGGCCGATTCTCCGAGTTTACCCGCACACCGTCGTAAAGATCCCTTTCGTTATTGTTCGCACTCCCGATATGCTCGCCGCCAAAAAACCGCATCATTGGACTACCGGCATCGCTTTTAGTGAGTTGCGCGAACACATCGCCGTCAACCATCATGCTTTCCACCAGCGCGGTCTGTGCGGAGTAGAAATTCAACTGTCCTGCGCGGTCAAACGCCCACGGCACGTTAGCATAACGGTCTTCAAAAAGTTGTTCAGCGGCTTTGTTAAACGCTGAGTCCGATGATTGCGCCTGCGGGACTAGCCCGTTGCCAACAGCAAACCGAGCAACGCCGCGAACGATGCGCGAGGCGGGTCCGCTATTGTTCACGCACCAACGAGCATCTTTCATGATTTTCATGCGGTCCCATGCGCTCGCCTCTTTTTTCGCGTCAACGCTGGCCATATAAATGGCCGGACGATCATAGCTATATTGCGAACCTTCAAAGCTCGCGTTCTGCGGGTCGGCCTTCCTTGGCCTCCCTGCGCCTGCCCGTTTCCCGCCCCGGCTCATGCTACCTCCTCGGCTGAGATGCTCGACATATCAGCCCGGACAAATAGCGAGCGGCCCCCGGTGGTTGCGCCCTCGCCAAGGGAAACTAGGATTTCCTCACAGATCCTGCCGATGTCGATTGCGGAGGCTGTAAGCTGCCCCGAAGCGTTCCCGCCATCGAACCCCGAAGCGGTGATTGCAATCTGATCTTCGCCTGCCAGAACGGCAAGGTGCGCCTTCGTGGAAAGGTCTTTGATTTGCTGAGTCGTTAGTGTGCGCCTGAGATACAGTCGCACACCTGAGAGGTCGGGTGATGCCATGCACCCACGGCCATGTCAAAGAATCAAAGAATCAAACGCTAACCCCGAATCTCCCGCGCCAACTTGATGATCGGCTCTGCGTGCCGGAGGAAAGTAACCTTCTCAACCTCGTTCCAAGTCGAGGCTGGCCGGTGGTCGAGAGTTTTAACGAACCGTTCCGAGAATCGCGAAATCTCCGTCAGCCAGTTCGTTCCCTCTGGATCTCGGTTGGTCATCGGGCGGTCCTGTTTTGCCTCATCCTCGCAGAAGAACAGAAGAAGCTGTGCGCCTGAGAATGTTTCAATGCCACGCTCGCGGATTTTCTTTGCGCCGCCAATAAACTTTGCGGCGATCTCAATGCCGATGTCGGGACAGTTTGCCGCGAGCCAATCAGCAAAGCCCGACTTGGCCGCTCCCTTGGCCTCAATGAGAAGCTCGCCGCACCGGACGGCAGACTGCACGGCGTTCCCCGCCAGTGTCTTTGCGCTCTCAGCCTGCGCCTTTGCGTGGCTGAATGAGTTGTTAATTTCAGCCGCTAGTGCTGTGCTAAGTTGGTTTTGCATCGGATGTTTTCTTTCGTTTTGTTATAGTAGGTTGCGCGGGTTTCTTGAGATTTTTGGCCGATCAGTTCCGGCAGTCGGCAGGTGCGCCGCTGGAACTGCAACGTCGCATAACTCCCTGCTGCTCTAGTCTTGCCGAATGATTCACAGATTTCCGACATTGATTTCCCAGCATAGGCAGGATGGCCGAAATAATGACAGGCGACGGCAAGGCGAAAGCTCACGTCGGCGGTGCTTCCAGAGTCGCGGATATAGTTAAGCATTCCGACAATAATCGGAATCAGTTTGTGCGCGGCCTCGATGTATGCTTCCCGCTCGATCCTGGCAACCATGTCCTCCTGTCGTTCGTCCTCATAGGAGTCGCCGTTTAACTCCTCCCGCATATCGCCGCCAATGAGGTTGTCCGCTGGGTCATGGAATACTGATGCCGTTTGCATGAGTTACAAACTCCTAACCGTGCGTTTGATTGTCAATGATTTGTTTTTGAAAAAAAGATTACTGCGCTTAGGTGGAAAACTCACGCTAGGTTTTTGGCTAAAATCCAGTGAGCGACAAGGTGAAGTTTTGAGCAGTCGCCATAGTGATCTCCCGCCACCTTGCGCCATTCTTTGATTTTGCCCGTCTTGCTTGGCACTAGCCTTTGCCCCATGTGGCCGCGAAGAAAGTCTTCCGTTGAATCTATAGGGAACCGCAGCAACGGAGGCTTCTGCATGGCAATGCGTTCGATGTAGAGGGAAACTTTTGCCGCTCGGTCAATGTAGGTGTACAGCAGCATTCCTGGACGTTCCTTAAGTTCTGTCTGCGCCCATGTTCCGAAAGTTCCGCCTGATCCTTTCGACGGGTAAAGCACTCCTGCCCCGCGAGCGCAGACGTCATAAATCCGTTCCGTGAAATCACCAGAGTCCACCAGTCCCGCTTGGATCGACACATCTGCGCCTTCCACGCACGGCCACGACCTCCCCGCTATCTCTAGCAAATCTTCGGGCGCAAGGCATTCGCCATAGTCGAAAATGTAAATCTCGCCCTCCCTGCTGTGAGCGGCGACGGACCAGTAAGTTTGATTCTGTCCAGGATCTCCGCAAAGCGTCAGGAACCACGGATTAGCAATCGGGCAAAGCCCTTGCCGATAATCGCCGCGAGTGTTTAGCACCTCGTCGTCCTTCGCTCCCGTCCCGATTTCCTCCCAAGGTTGCGCGAGTCGCTTTTGTTTGAACTGACGTAGAGGCACAAGGTTGCCTCGCTTTTCCTCTCCCGTTGCTTTCACCCATTCCTCCACCAGTGTAGCCCACGGAATCCACCAGACGGCCATTGCCGGGAAATGAAAGCCAGTACGGCCATTCATTCCGCCTGCCGTCGTGACATATTCGCCAGCCGACGAAAGCGCACGCCTGACTTCCGGTTTATCCTCGAACACCTCGCCACAAGCGCATTCCATATGCACACTATTCGCGAGCGCATTCCAGTCAGTTTCTCCGCTGGTCGTGAGTGAGACTTTGTATTTCATCGCCTCCCATTTCCACGGTTGCCGCAAGCCGCACGCCGGACAGCAGAACATAAATTCCTTTCGCGTCGTCGCCTCGAATGCCAGTGAGAACTGGTCGCCAGCCTCGCCTGCCTGTCCGACAAAGATGCGCTTTGAGTTCCATCGGTCATGCGTCCGTCGCCGAAATTCCTCAACCAGTCCCGCTTTCCACAACCAGACCTCGTCGCCAATGCACCAACGCAAAGATTTGCTTTGCAGGTTGTTCAAGTTTGCTCCGTTGACGAATAACGGCATGTGCGCAAACAGGATTGCGCTCTTGCGTTTCTGGTGTCGGCTTTTAGGCCAATACGGTGCGAGCGGTTCACATTCCTCAAGCACTCGCGTCAGCCTCGTTTCTGCCCAGTCGCTTGCGTCGGTGTCGGACTGCAGGACGAACATACTTGCGCCGTGCTCCCTCCCG
>Ga0209353_10001840_pt1 | contig 11895 bp, 11 predicted proteins | sample LauGreSpBDMM15SD_2_FD_187561 | JGI IMG/M metagenome (GOLD analysis project Ga0209353, IMG submission 187561) | Freshwater lake microbial communities from Lake Michigan, USA - Sp13.BD.MM15.SD (SPAdes) (version 2) | ecosystem: Environmental > Aquatic > Freshwater > Lake | place: Lake Michigan...
TAATTGTATGTTGGATTTATGTAATTCAACCAACCATCAAAAAGCAATCTCTGTTGCATGTCATCATCAACAATGAATGTCAAATCAATATCATTGTATGTCGTAAGATATGGATGTTTTTCTACTGGACCATAAGTCTTTTGATCCGTGGTTGCAAATGTTCTACCAGGTAAATTTGCAACCTCACATCTATAATTGAGTCTACGTGCAGACTTAATATATGGAACCAAAGTTAATGGTAGAGGTATTTCAACATCGAACCTACTGGTTCTAGCCAAATCACCAGAAAAACTTGATTTAAAATCGTTGAGTGTACGTGCCATTTAAGAATTCCTTATTTCTTGGACCGAATCTTTCCAGACTTCTTGTGGTTTTGCCTTTTTGAACTGATGAATTGGTAAATATGTTGCAATATCCCATTCATTAGGTTCTACAGCCAGAATTCTGGATTTTATATGACTGTATAGGTAGTGTTTGATGCAAGGCCTGAATTCTTTTAACCTAGAAGAAGCTTCCAGGATTTGATAGGTGATACGGATTCGCTTTATTTCATCATTCTCATCATAGATTGCGAAATTCAATAACTTACGCAGGAAAAGAACCCTATACTTTAGTGGCAAATAATGTAGATTTAACCCAATAAACCCATCTGATTGTCTTTTAAGTGGTAATACCAGTGGAAATCTGTCATAATATGGTAAATTTGCCTTACCTTTTGGATCATACACAAAGTAATACATGCCACCCATTAAAAATTTCTGTCTGTCTCCTGGTCTTGTCCATCTATTCTGTTCTTTTGTAATTGGAACAGATAAACGTGTTGGATTTCTAAGCGCTGCAACTTTTTGCAACAACCAACGCAAAGATTCACGGCTCATTGTTGGATATTGAGCCGCTATCTTTTCTTCTGATAATGTGGTGAGTATGGATTTTGTCGTCATTGGATATTTAGTTACAGTCCAAGATGGTCTTCCGTTATTAACTTGAACTCCCAACCTCTATCCAAACAATATTCTGTTGCAGCCTTCCATTTGGCTTGATTGACACCCCATGTGACAACTTCTTGTATGTATTGTTTCGTAACACGTTTCTTCTTTTCAGGTTCCATTGTTTGTTTTTTTGGTTTTACTTCAAGCATCATCGTTCTTGTTTGCCCATTTTTGTCTTTAACTTTAACAACAAAGTCTGGAAAGTATCGGTGCATACGATTATCAACTGGTGATTTGTATGGAATTATCAATTCTTCTGAAGCCCAAGACACAATACTTGGATTTTTGTCGAGCCAATTCATCACTCGACATTCCCATGATGAGCGATATATAATGTTTTTGTGGTCTCCCATGTATTTTTGGGGATTTGAGGGTCGAAACGTTCCTGAATATGCCATAAATACTATATATCACTCTTTCAGAAAACAAAACGATGGCACTTATTTCAATACCAACATCAATTGGCGGGATTAATATACCAGGTGGATTACTAGGCGGTCCACTTGGATCATTATATGAAAGTGGAGGACTGGACTTTGTACAATATCCAAGAGACTTAGGTAGTTCCACCAAATCACATTCAGTATTCTTTACAATCGAAGAAGTCAAAGAAATTGGTTTGGAAGGTCTATATGTTCAAAATAGAAAATTTGTTGATACTTTTGCAGACACTGCTGGTGGTATATCCGAGGAAGTATCTGGATTTTCTTTTGATTCTATTTCGACAGGTGCAATTGCTTTTGTGAACAATTTATCTTCAAGTTACACATCAAGTATTAATGATACTAGGTCCGCTGTAACATCAGGTTTAAATACTGTAGTAGACGGTCTTAATAGTGGAGCGCAAGTAGTTGCTAGTGGTGTAAATTTCTTTAGTGAGAGAAAAGGAACACCAGTCGGTTACATATCACTATACATGCCGGAAAACTTTTCTTTGAGTTCTGGTGCATCTTATGATGATAGTACAACACTGGCATCAGCTGCAGGTGCAGTAAAACTTTTAGGCAGCGTAGTTAGTAAATTTACAGATGTGGTAAACAACGATGCATCAAAAGTTATATTGAACAAAGCTGGTTACGTTTTTAATCCCCAAAAACAAATGTTGTTTCAAGGTATCGACTTCAGAACATTTGATATGTCATTCACATTTACACCATATTCAGCAAGAGAAGCTGAAGATGTTAAACAAATCATCAAAATGTTTAGAAAGTGGGCTGCACCAGCTGCATCAACTGCTTTTGCAGGTATGTTTTGGGTTCCACCTGCTTATTTTAACATTGATTTCCGCTTTCAAGGCAAAACAAATCCAAATCTACCAAGATTACAAAGATGTGTGGTCGAATCAATTGATGTAAATTATGCACCAAATGGATGGACAGCACATACAGATGGTGCACCGGTACAAACTACTGTGACTATCACATTTAAAGAAATCATCTTGGTCGACAGAGCATCAATCGAGGCAGGATACTAATGCAATACTTTAATTCTTTACCAAAAATAAAATATGTGGACCAAAACAACGTTGCCACAATCTATACAAATTTGATGGCAAGAGCAAGTGTAATACCAAGTGTATTAAATAATGCTCTAGTTTATTATAGTTATGATGTACAAGACGGTGATACTCCTGAAATTATTGCTTACAAATATTATGGAGATGTTAATCGTTTTTGGATTGTTTTATATTGTAACCAATTAAATGATCCACAATGGGACTGGCCATTAAGTTCAAATAAATTTCAAAAATATATTTTAAACAAATATAATACTGGTAATTTAAATTCTACACATCATTATGAAAGAATTACCACAAAAACAAATATAAACACAAACACAACAACTGTTGATACCGAAACAATTTCACAAGAAGTTTATAACAGCTTGCAATCTAATACGACAACAACATATACATTGGGTTCAGAAACAATTACAGTAAATGTTGTAAAAAGTGTAGTTACAAATTATGAATATGAAAATTCTTTAAACGAGTCGAAAAGAAATATAAAAATATTAAATAAAGCATATGCGGATAAACTAGAGTCGCAATTTTTGGAATTGATGAAGTAATATGGCTGAAGATAATAGCGCACCAGCAGGTGGACCAAGATATGCACAAGACTTCAATTTGGAAGCAGTGGATATTATTACCGATTATGGCGACACCTTTAAATTAAAGCATTTGGTAATTGAATTGTCTTTTTTTGAGGACATATACTCTTTTGCTTGTTCTGGCAATGTTGTTTTACGTGATGCTGTTGGTATTATTGAAAAACTAAGACTTGATGGTTCAGAATTTATTGAGATTATCTACGGAAAATCAAAAAAACAATCAGCAGAATATAAAAATTCAAGAAAATATAGATTATATAAGGTCGGTAACAGAAAACCAGCTGGCAATAAAAACTCTGAATTTTTTACAATGTATTTTTCATCGGAAGAATTGTTTTTGTCTGAACAACTGAAGGTTTCAAAATCTTTCAAAGGAACGGTAATATCCGATATTGTAAGTAGTTTACTTTTGGATGAATTCAATGGATTAAAAGTTAATCCTAAAAAAGTCAAATACATACAACAAACATATGGTGTTTATGATTTCGTTATACCTAGATTGAAACCATTTGAAGCAATAAGTTGGTTATCAACATACGCAAGGCCAGATATTAATGGCGGCGCAGATATGTTATTCTATGAAACAAACGATGGATTTTACTTTCAATCAATACAATCAATGTTTGCGGATACTCCTTATGCAACATACAAATATCAACCATCAGACTTGAATTATAGTAACAGAGCTGAAAATATGTTTAACATTCTGGATTATGAATTCATAAAAACATATGACACCTTAGAAGCAACAAATTCTGGTATGTATGCCAACAGATTGATTTCAATTGATCCAATTAAAAGAACAAAGACCGTTACAAATTTTAGTAAAGATGAATTAGGATATACACAATCAGGTTCAGCAATCAATAGATTTGGTAAACACCAAACACAGATGTATGAAAGTTCTTTGAAACTGGCATTTAGTAATGCAAATCAAATTGACCAAGAATATATAAGCCAAAAACCGGATGGTGTGGCCAAAGACATATACATAGAGACATACGTGCCTAATAGAACCGCACAAATTGCCTTGTCAAATTACACGGTGATGAAGGCAATAATACCTGGAGACAGTAGTATAACAGCAGGAAGAACAGTTAACATCTTGTTATATTCTTTAGGTATAGAAGGCACACCGACAGCAGCCACAAGAGAAAAAGATGAATATTTTTCTGGTATATACTTAGTCACTGCTGTTAGACATATCATACAAACACAAGGTGTATATCAAACTATCTTGGAATTAGCAAAAGAAAATACTAAATTGAAATATCCAGACCAATCATATTTGGGAGCAGTGAATGAATAATAATTTTATAGGTAAAGATGGATTTATTTGGTGGGTCGGTATCAATGAATTCAGAGGTGATCCATTAGGTCTAGGTCGATGCAAAGTTAGAATTTTTGGTTGGCATACAGATAATAAGATAGATTTACCAACGGAAGATTTACCTTGGGCTCTACCCATGTATCCAATTAATCATTCAAAATCATTCTCCGCACCTATGTTGGGTGAATGGATTGTAGGTTTCTTCATGGATGGAGATTCCGGTCAAGCACCAGTAATGATGGGTGTATTACCTGGTTTAGAAAAAGAACCAGACCAAACAACACAAGAGTATATTTAAAATGGCAGATGAAGTAGAACCAAATGGTCCAGCCGCAACAGATTTACCAATAGTTGGTAATGAAAATCTAAAACCACCAGAAGGTGCGGAGAATGACGGCCGTGTGCCTGGAACACCAACAATACCAATGTGTGCGAGAAGTGTTGTTACAGGCACTAGTAGAGGTAACAACAATAAAAAATTAACTCACGTTTGTGGTTTTATTGATGAGATGAGAAAAAACATCTATTTGAAAAAGTTCATCAAATCTACAGCACAAGCAATTAGAGAACAAATTCGTAATATTTTAAAAGCAATTGGCTTAGGTGATACCTCAGGAGTGTTTGCATATATTACCGCCAAATTAAAAGAAGTTGCACGTTGGTTGAAAACTGTGCAGAAATTCTTAAAAGACGTTATAAATTTTGAAAAATATGTATTGGCATATATCACAAAAATTAGAGCAATTATTGACTGGATACGTTCTCTACCTGCTAGATTCTTAGCACTATTAGCACAATGTTTAGCTAAATTCCTAAAACTTATTGGTAGTGTTTTATCAGATTTTTGGCAAGAATTGACAGCCGGAACTGATAGTGGTCTAGGTGAGTTAATTAGTTCAGCAAAGTCCGTTGTAAACGAAACCGTTAAGACGGTTCAATTAGCTGGCACTGCTGCAGCAGGAGTAGTTGTTATTGCTGGTGCCGCAACAGTAGGATTATTGGTGCCAACTTCAGCTGCGGAAGTTTCTGCGGCCAATAGAACAATTTCAACATACAATGCAACATTACCAACAACAGACAGTGTGGCTGCTTTATCTGCACCACCAACACAAAAGAAATCTACACCTTAAATTATGACTGATATCACTTCACCTCCAATAGAAAATGTATGGACAGAACCAGAGTCTGCTGCAAATACCTATTACCAACCAATATATCCATACAATAACGTACAGCAAACTGAAGCTGGACATAAATTTGAAATGGATGACACTCCCACCAGAGAGCGAGTTTGTTTATCACATAGAAGTGGAACATTTATTGAAATGCATCCAAATGGTGATGAAGTACACAAAGTTTATGGTAATGGATTTACAATTATTGTTTCAAATAATAACGTATTGATTGGCGGTGATTGTAATATTGAAATTCAGGGAAACTGCAACATCAACGTATTAAAGGATATGAACGTTCAAGTTGGTGGTAATTACAACCTGCAAGTTAGGGGTGAAACGAATGTTAGGTCTGTCGGTGAAATAGATATTTTAGGTGATTCTGATGTAAGAATTACGGCCGATGAAAATTTTGGTGGTACTATGTACCTTGGTGCTGCTGACCATATATCAATTGCTTCAGATTTAAACGTTGGTGGTTCGGTTCATGCTGACATGATTAATGCCGAATCAAGAGTTACTGCTGGAGTTGGTGTCTATGCTGGTTTTGCTGGATTCACAACATCAGGCGGTGTGTCTGCTGGATTCCCTACACCAGCATCACCAATTGCAGTTCCTGGTCAAATTAATGCACTCACATCAGTGAATGCTGTTGTTTCAGTAAATGCAGCACTGGCCAATTTTTCGTTAGCCAAGATAGGTGTTATGGATGCAGTTTTAATGTCGGATAAAATTAATAGTACAATATTTAATACACACATTCACGGCAATGGTAATAATGGTTTCCCAACAACCTTGCCACTGTCACTTTTCGTAGGAGTATAATATGCCAAACAGTGAATTTCCTTCAGGCCTTTTTCATTCTTTCAATTATAATTTTGATGATCCAAATGGTTATATAAAAGAATTGTCACAAGACACAATAGACCATTTGACAAGTATGCCGCCGTTCATCACACCTTGGCAAGCAGAAGATATTGCAAACGATGATTTTGAAGGTTATTATCAAAATCCAATGCAAAGTGTAACGTTAAGTATTTTGACAAATGCAAACGCTATCTATATAGCTGCAAACACAGGTAGTGGTGTAATCAATATGGCAAACGTGAGAACAGCTGCTTCAGAATTAATAAGTAACGCACAAAGTTTTTTATCTCACACACATAGATTGTCTGGAATAGATCCATGGACTGGTACAGACACGGTTAATCCATATATGGAACAAGCTATGAATTTGGGAAGAACAGCAATGTATATTACTTACCAGACAGATGGTGTGAGTAATAATGCACCAATTTTGGGTAGTTTCTGTAGTTTGATGATTGAACCACAGATGAGTGCAAATAATAACACATTAACTATTTACACATCAAATGTTGTTAATAGTATATCTTCTTCATTTGACATAGCTTTACAACAAACCGTACACACCTCAAATTTAACTGGAACACAAATTTCAACAATAGTCACACATATCAACAACATGAAGGATTATATGAGAAATAGACAAATTGGTGATGTTGATTATTACAGTAATGTAAAGTACTTTGTTGATGCTTACAATAAAACCAAGAAATTAAACAATCTGGGTGAAACGGAAAGATATTTAGTTCAAAACTTCATTGGCACAGATAAAGCCAAAACGAGAATTGCATAATTGCCGAAATTTCGAATTTTTGCGTTCCGGCCTAAGAATTTTTATCCACAGCTTCAAAAGTTCAAAAAAGCGTTTTACTCCTAGACATAAATAAAAGATGGCAACCTCACAAACTATACAAAAACTATACTCCGATATAGATTTCACACTCGCCAAGAGGCCTGTGTTGAATGATATCGCTTTAAGTTATGATAATCAAGCCATCATTCGTTCTTTGAGAAACATATTATTAACAAAAAAGTTTGAAAAACTATGGAATCCAGAGTTTGGATCCAATATAGACACCCTTTTATTTGAAAATATCTCCAGTGTTACAGCTGCGGCTTTAGAAAAAGAAATTTCAGTTGCAATTGCAAACTATGAACCTAGGGTAAATATGAAAAATGTAGTAGTGACACCATACATTGACAGAAATGCTTATGATGTTACACTAACTTTTTATATATCAAATGCGACACAACCAACTACTGTAACAGTTTTTTTAGAGAGAAACAGATAAAATGTCAGGTGCTAATTCAAATTTCAACATAACCGAACTAGATTTCGGTTCAATCAAAGACAGTTTAAAAAACTACATGAAGGACAATAACGTCCTTAATGATTATAATTATGAAGGTGCTGCAATTTCAACATTGTTGGATATATTAGCATATAACACGCAATATAATGCATATTACTTGAACATGGTTGCGAATGAAATGTTTTTAGACACAGCTCTACAAAGAAACTCTGTTGTTTCTCAAGCGAAATTATTAAATTACATTCCACAATCAGCGATTGCGCCTTCAGCCACAATTAATTTGAGAGTAAATCAGGTGACTGATGCTTCATTGACACTGCCAAAATATACAAGCTTTCTATCTGAAGCTATTGATGGTATCAATTATAATTTCGTGAACACAGATTCACACACAGTTAATGTAGTCAATGGTGTTGCACAGTTTAATGAAATCACATTAAAACAAGGTAGTTCACAAGTATATTCTTTTTTAGTAGATGTTGGTACAAACACCAAGTCACTATTTAAGTTACCAGACACAAATATTGATACAACCACACTGTTGGTTGCAGTGCAAGAATCTTCATCAAACAATTATCTAACAACATTTAGTTCAGCGTCTGATTACTTAACATTGAATAATAGTTCTACAGTATACTTCTTACAAGAAGGTTTGAACGGTTACTTCGAAATCTATTTTGGTAATGGAATATTAGGTAAAGCATTGAAGAATGGTAATATTGTTAAAGTTTCTTATGTTACCACTCAAGGTTTAAGTGGTGCTGGCGCAAACAATTTCGTAATAATGAACACTATTGCTGGTTATAGTAACACAGTTGTTACACCTATCACTTCAGCATCACAAGGTTCATCAAGAGAAACAATTGATTCTATTAAATTACAAGCACCAAAATCATATGCCGCACAAAATCGTGCCGTCACCAAAGATGATTACATTACAGCAATTCAACAAAATCAATTAGGTTATTCATTTGATGCAGTAAACGTTTGGGGTGGCCAACAGAACGATCCTCCTGTTTATGGTCGTGTATTTGTTTGTATGAAACCAACTGGTGGTTACACGATAACACAAAATCAAAAAGCAAAACTCATCAAAGATGTATTGAAACCAATTTCAATAATGACAGTTGAACCAACAATTGTTGATCCAGATTATACTTACGTTCAAATTACAGCAAACGTATTGTATGATCCTAAAAAAACTACCGCATCAGCAGCACAAATCAAAGCGGCTGTTAGAAGTGTGATATATTCATATTCATTATCAACATTAAACACATTTAATTCCACATTTAAAGCATCAGATTTTAACAACAGAATTAATGCGGCCGATGCATCTATTATTACAAATGAAATTTCTATTAAACTACAGAAAAAATTCTTTCCGAATTTAAGTACACCAACAACATACAAACTTTATTATGGCACAGAACTGAAAAAAGGTATGTTCTTGAGTGGTATTCTAAGTACACCAACAGTTGTTTATAGAAACCCATTAAACTTGGCTCAAACAATTCAAGGCCTTAACATTGAAGAAGTGCCTTCTTCTACAGGCGGTGTAGAATCAATCACAGTTACAAATCCTGGTTTTGGATATGAGTATCCTCCTACGGTCACAGTTTTAGGTGATGGTAGTGGCGCAACGGCAGAAGCTGTGGTGGTCAATGGTATTATCAAACAAATAAATGTTTTGACAAAAGGTGTAGGTTATACTTCAGCAATAGTAACAATCACAAACAAATCAAATGATACAACGGGAACATTAGGTGCAGCAACAGTGGCACTTGAAGGTAAATTTGGTACATTAAGAACTTATTTTAATGATACATTAAATGTGAAGACCGTATTTGATGGAAACATTGGCACGGTCGATTATAAATCAGGCATTATTACATTAAATGCCTTTGCACCAATTATAGTTGATAATGAATTGGGACAATTGACAATGACAGTAACACCAACATCAACTATCATTTCATCATCTTATAATAGAATCATAACGCTTGATGAATATGATCCACAATCAATCATTGTTAATGTAACAGCTAAAACAACATGATAGAAAACGGCCAACTAACCTCTTTACTGGTTAAAGACCAGTTACCTGAGCACATTCGTGACAATGACCAATATATAAACTTTCACACATTCATTAAGGCATACTATGAATGGATGGAAGAAACGGGAAAGGTATCGGAAAGAACTCAGAATTTGTTATCATATAAAGATATTGATACAACAACAGAAGAATTTTTAGATTACTTTACGAATGATTTTTTACCTTTCTTTCCAAAAGATACTCTATTAAGCAAAGAAGAAACGGTTAAAGTTGCCAGACAGTTATATAAAACCAAAGGTACACCGGCATCGTATGAGTTTCTCTTTCGTGTTCTTTTCAATTCTGATTTTGAAGTATTTAATACCAAAGAAGCCGTATTCAAAGCATCAGCTGGTACATGGTATGTTTCAAAGAGTTTAAAACTTGCATCAAGTAACCGTAATTTTTTAAACACCAAAAACCTAAGAGTGTTTGGTTTAGAATCAAAATCTATTGCAACAATTGAAGCCGCAGTATTAGTTGGTGATAAAACTGAAATCTTTATTTCAGATATTGAACGTCTGTTTGAGTCTGGAGAGTTTGTTAAGATAGTTGATTCAAAAAACCAAGATGTGTTGTTTAACGGCCAAATACTTACAGCAAAAATTGTAGGTCAAATCAGTCAAATTAAAATAAACTCCATTAAACGTGGTTCTTTATATCAACCAGGTGATCCTGTTGTTGTCTATGATGGTATGGATGATGACACCACTGGTGTTGGCGCATCTGCTATTGTTTCAGAAACAACAAGAGGTTCTCTACAACGTATCAATGTTATTAATGGTGGTTTTGGTTATACTTTAAAACCAAACACCGTTGTTACAGTGATTGGTGGTGGAGGTGCTAAAGCAAACGTATATGCTTTGTCTAATTTCTTACCACCATCTTACACTATTGTTAGTGGTGGTTCAGGTTATAGAATAAATGATAGAGTGAATTATGCTAATGCGGCCTTTGCTTATGTTACTAGCGTTAGCGAATCTGGTTCAATTATAAGTATTAAATATGTACCATCTGTAAATGCACAGGCTGTTGTCAGTCTTAATGCAACAGTACAATCATCTAATATTTTGGCTAGTGGTGCAGTTATAACAACAGCATCTTCACCTGGTAATGCAAGAGCAAATGTTGGTTACATTACAACTGATGTTATTGGATTCAAAAGTAATGTTTTAATTAGCAATAGTAATTTCTTTTTTGCAAACATGGCAAGTGCAAATGCAAACACAAGATTGATTGATGCACTTTCTTTTGGTTCATTAGAGACAAGTTCAATATTCAGTATGATTGTTGACAATGGTGGCGGCGGTATTTCTACTGTGCCTGAAGTAGAAGTTATATCTACTATAGAAACTGAAGATGAATTTGATGTTTATTCAGCCTTACGTTCTGATATTGCACCGCTTGGCATACTTGCACCAATTCAAATCATTAATGGTGGAGGTTGGTATCAAGCAAACGATAGAATAGTTTTTACTGGAGGTTCTGGTCAAGGTGCATATGCAAATGTTACCAGCATTGGTGCAAACGGTACCATAACAGGAGTATCTTATTTTTATAATCCAGCCAATCCATTTCCACTCTACACATTAGGTGGAACAGGTTACAAAAATGAATTTCTACCTTCAGTAACAGTTCAATCAGCAAACGCAAAAGCATCTGGTGCAATCTTAACAGTGCCTGGAATACTAGGCACTGGTGCAGACTTCTCATTAGTTGTTGACCGTGTTGGTTCAGTTACTACAATTGGCCTACAAAATTATGGTGAAGATTACTCATCACAACCAGGTGTATCATTAAAGATACAAGATATTGTTGTGTCAAACGTTGCGATTGAAAATCTACCACGTAAAGGCGAGGTCATCTATCAAGGTCCGACAATCAACTTGGCAACATATACCGCCAGAGTTAATTCAGTATCATTATTGGCTCCAGATGCAAACACACAATTGTCACTGTACAATCTACAAGTGTTTAACTACAATGCAAATCCAAATCCAAATTTAACATTGAAGAT
>Ga0209353_10001841_pt1 | contig 11894 bp, 27 predicted proteins | sample LauGreSpBDMM15SD_2_FD_187561 | JGI IMG/M metagenome (GOLD analysis project Ga0209353, IMG submission 187561) | Freshwater lake microbial communities from Lake Michigan, USA - Sp13.BD.MM15.SD (SPAdes) (version 2) | ecosystem: Environmental > Aquatic > Freshwater > Lake | place: Lake Michigan...
ACTTTTCTCTTATATTGCCATTTTCTGGTTTTTCTGTATAATTGACTCTATTGTAAACGATAAAACTGAAGAAAGCGAAAAATGAATACTTTTGACTTAGAAATGCTAGTTGATACTGTAATGGATGCAACTGAAAGTATTATTGCAGAGACTGAAAATGTAGAAGATGGTTTTACTGGCGATATGTTGGAAGTAATACAATTTTCTGACATTCGTGATTCTGCTGAAGAATTGCAAACTTTGGTACTACAAAATGCGTCTATTGAGCAAATTGAGAACGAAAGTATTAATTTGTACCAGAATGTTAAGTATATCTTAGAACATTGTGAAAATGAAATCTTTAGTACTACTGACACCGAGGTTCTTAATTCTTTTGAGAACATGAGAACTTATGTTGACGCTATACGTTATACGATTAGCACTTTTGTACTGGAAAGCAAATAATGAATACTATTTACTTCTCTAAGCGTCATGAGTTAAGAAAAGATTACTATGTAATACCTTTTTCTTGCTCTGACTTGATGGATATAGATACGGAAGTATCATTTCGTGATCGTACGGAAACTGCACAAAAAGTATTAGATACTATTGTGGATCGTATTACTTTGGCATTATACAATCAAGGTTATATTCTGCAAAGTGTAAACTTTGGTTCTATGTCGATTTCTGCAATAGTTGATACTAAAGCAGTCCAGCAGTCGGCTTGAGAACTATTGTAGTATATTGCCAACTCTAGGTTTTTCTGGTATAATTGTTTTTTTCAAGTGAGGATATTATGACAAAAAGTGAATTGAATACTTTTGACTTAGTTCGTTCTGAATGTATGTCAAAAGTAGTAGAATTGTTGAATGTAGTACAAAATTCTGACTTGTCACAAGAATTGCAAAACGAAATTCTTATGGATGTAGTCGAAATGATTAATGAATCACAACCTGGTTAATGGAAAGTATTCATATGATGACAAAAAACGAAACTATAGCACTCATTATTGAGTCTATTGTAAGTACAGGGTATTCAGATGCGGATAAATTTGTAGAATATATTACTACAATTCTGCCGATGATGAGTACGGAAGAGTTACAAGCAGAACTTGCGTGTTTGGAGTAATACAAAATGATGACATTTGAAGAAAAAGTAAGAACTTTCAACGTACTGTATGAGTTGTATCGCAGTCCAGGTAATACTTCCTTATTCAAAGGCGTGCCTGTTGAAATGCGGGACCGAGTGCTTTCGTACTACAAAGCAATGGGCACAAAAGTAAAACTAAGGTATCGTGGTCCTCGGGTTCATAGAACCTTTCGTTCACAAAATAATCGCCAAAGCACTTGTTTGCAGGCGGATGCTACTACTTTTTCAGTATATTTCAGGTAAGCAGGTAAACTTTAGTTCTCCAGTTGTATTATTGAGAACTAAGGTGTACAGGTTGCCAATTCAGGTAAAGTCTGGTATAATTGTGTTTTAAATGTGAGAGGTAAAGAAAATGCGAAACGAAATGATTATCGAAATGATTGATGAAATGTTGGATTGTGAAGGTGATGTAGTTATCGGCAATTTGACATTCTCACGCTCGCAGATTGTGAAGCGTCTTGATCCTGTTGCTTATCGTGAGATGGCATTGGATTTTATTGATTCTCATATTGAAGATTTGAATTATGACTTGGAACGTATGGATCCAGAATTCGATTCAGAAGATATGGCATTCATTCGTGAGCAAATTGCTGAGTTGGAAAACTTTTCGTTTTAATCAGGTAACATTGAGGTAAAAATTATGGAAATGCAAAAATCGTTGATTGACCGTGTTATTACTCAAATTGAGTTAGATATTCAATCGCTTGATTTGACGGCTTTGGAAGAATTGCTGAAACGGGTGCCAGAGCAGGTATTGGAATCTTATCTGCCTGAGGTAGATATGGAACCCGAGTTTGACGGTCAACCTGACGAAGCGCAGGAATGGCACGATTTTGATCCTGATTGTTAAGAGGGTATAAAATGGGATGGAATAAAGACGGAAACACAATCAAGGCAGTTTATCTTGACCGACCAATTACTGGCGTGGTGCTGAATTCACGGGTAAAATATGGCGGTCAGGTACAATATCAGGTAAAATTAGATGAACCAGTCTATTTGCCTTGGTCAGCTGGCGAACCACGGGATATTGTGTTGGTTGATGAAAATGACGTTATCGCTGATTTTGGTATTATGATTGATTTGGAGGAAAATCTATGAGTGAGGTAGCATATTATGGTATGTTTACAGATGCAGGTAATGCTGCAGTACATTCTATTGTACAAGGTGCCATTTCCAACGATTTGGCATGGTTAGAGGTTTATCAATGTTTGGTTAACTTGGCAGATAATCCAGATTTTGCCGAAGCGACCGATACAATGGTACGTGAAATAGTTTATGATGCAGTTGGTTGTACAGGAGATTTCTATGTCTAAGGTAAAATTGCCGTTTGATTGTATGGTGCTCGATAAGGAATCTGTCGAGGTAAAAAATCCGTTCTCTGGCGAAGGTGTAATGCTGACGCCTGAAGCGGTAGCAGTATATGACACAATCCGTGGTTGTGAAATGTTCGGCGATTACAAAAAAGTCCGTAAAGGTCTGGATTGGTTTCGCAAACATTATCCTGCTGAATATATGGTTCTTTTAGATTAAGGTAAAAGTAATGACTAACTCAGAATTGAGACGGAAGTTGGAACAGGCACAATCGTTGCTTGCTGATGTGTATCATTGGGCGGAAACGCCTATGTCTAATGGGTTGCAGGTATCGCCATTAAAGACCAATGCAGAAATTGCATCGGCTATGAGTTGTGCTGATTCCTGCATTTGGGAAGCTTTGGATCAATTAGAGGATAGCGAATGAAAGATTTGAACTGGTTGTATATGTTGGACGTGTTGGCAGGTGCCAAATTCTCCAATTATGGTTTGCAATGTTTGGCTGAATTGAATATTGGCAAAGTTAAGTCACGGAAAGAATATCCGTTATTAACCACTCGCCTGTATACGCCAACACGAATGGAAAAATTTGCAATGCAATAATACTTGACCTAGGTGATGGAGTACTTTAGTATTAAGGTTGCCATTACCTAGGATTCGTGTATAATGACACATTCAATAGGAGATATTATGGAATTTCAAACTGGTAAACCCCCACAAACCGCCATGTATTTGGTCGACCGTGGTATGCAAGGTAAATATTATCGTTGGTATGATGCCGAAACAGATGTATGGTCAATGTGCGGGTCTGATATGACCGAAGCATTATCATTTGTCGGTAAACCCTCACCTGTTGGTTTCTTCCCTTGGGTTGGTCCTATGACCGGCCCACGATTTAACCCTGCTACAGGTGTCGCTGATCCTGAAGTTAAGGCACCAAAGGTCGCCAAGGTTAAACCTGCAGCACGTAAAATGGCACGCCAACGTACCGCAACGCCTGCCAAACTGGTTGTTTCAACTGTTGGAAATGTCCGTGTCGGTTCTATTGTCAAAGGCACCAAGACTACACATCCTGATGGTACTGTGTTCTTCCGTGAAGATCGGCAGAAATGGGTTGCTATGATGAATGGCAAACAAGAAGCCGCACGGTCAACACCCGAAGCGTGTTTGGCATTTCTGAAGAAAAAATATAATGTTGATGGTATTGTTTTGAAATAAGGAATAAATGATGGGTTTAGATATGTACGCTTGGCGTGTCAAAGCAGAGGACGTCATTAATGATTTTGATGTTGTTCGTGATGAAGATGATTGTAGTAAAGTTGAAGAAATATATTACTGGCGTAAACACCACGACCTGCATGGTTGGATGGAACGCCTGTATCGTGAAAAAGGTGGTACCAAAGAATCGTTTAATTGTGTGAAAGTACGATTGACAATGGAAGACCTGCAGCGATTGGCAGTGGATGTGACAAAAGGCCGATTGCCTGAAACCACTGGTTTCTTTTTTGGTGATAATCCACCTGATGCCGATTCTGTTGCACAGGACATGGAATTTATTGGCAAGGCAATGGCAGTTGTTGCTGCGGGTGATGCCGTTTATTATGATTCATGGTGGTGATATGAATATGCAAACAATCTTAACATTTATGATTGGCCTATTGGTAGGAGTATCATTGACAGCAACGGTCGCTGTATTAACCGATAATCCCACACTGGAAACGGTAAACAAGGCAGTGACTGACTGTGAAAAGAGCTTGCCAAGAGACCAGCGTTGTTATATAATTGCGGTGCCCCCCAGTAAGGATTGATTATGAATGATTTGGATTTTCCTGATGAACCGGATTATGTACCAATGGTTGATTTGCACCTTGGTGTGCCTGTAGTCAAACCATTCATAAAACAAAATCCAATTAAAAAACAAAAAGATTTGGTTGCTTTCTCATTAGATGCAACCGTGATATTATTGTTTATTGCAAATGTTTGGTTGTTTATATCTGTATGGAGATGGATTGTATGAATTATGAATTAGAACTTTCGTATGCAGAAGATTTTGCGATGGATTCGGCACTCCGTTTCCTGTGCCGTCAACCGTGGAATGTTTCCAGTGACATTACCGCCGTTTCCAATGCGTCCAGTCTTGATCCTGACCTCATGGAACTGGCGGTGGCCGTGCTATTTCCGTCTGCTGTAGTCCACGTAGCGACAGGAAAGACTGTATAATACTTGACCGGTCTGCTTGAGTACTAAAGTATTAGGCTTGCCTTTTCTACCAGAACCTGTAGAATACGCAGTATTGATTGATTAGGAGTGATACATGATTGATGTTAAATTTGTAAATGGCAAGTATGTGGCAGTTATCAACGGCAAAACCGTAAAGCGTTCTAACAAAGCGCATATGGATTATGTCATCCGTAAAGCACAGTCAGAATCTAATTCTGTTGCACCTGTTGCTGAGTCCCGTTTCTCTATCAACCAACGCTTTGGTTTTGTGTCAGATATGGTTACTATGCTTGCCAATGGCGCACAGGCATCCGTTGTTGTGACTGGTCCTGGTGGTCTTGGTAAGTCCTTTACAGTATCACAAACGCTGACAGCACTTGGTTTCAAAGATGTGTCCGTGCTTGATGATTTTGCTGTTGGCACCGTCCTCAAGTCTGCCAAAACTTTCCGTGTCATCAAAGGTTATTCTACACCTAAAGGCCTGTACCGCACGCTGTATGAGAATAAAGATGGCGTTATTGTGTTTGATGATTGTGATTCCGTCCTCAAGGATCCTACATCATTGAACCTGCTCAAAGGTGCGCTTGATTCATATTCACGCCGTATCATTTCATGGCGTGCTGATATCAAAGATGAAGATTTGCCTACATCCTTTGAATTCAAAGGCCGTGTTGTGTTTATCTCCAACTTGTCCGCATCCAATATCGACCAGGCTATTCTGACCCGTTCATTGGCTGTTGATTTGTCCATGACTACAAAGCAAAAGGTTGAGCGTATGCGCCACCTGTTGTCTACAGGTGAGTTTATGCCTGAGTTTGACAAGACTGTTAAGGCTGACGCCATGAATTTGATTGAGAAGCACCAAGATTCAGTCAAAGAGTTGTCACTCCGTACGCTGATTCAGGTAACTAAAATCCGCCAAGGCGCAGGTAAAAACTGGTCTGATTTGGCTGAGTATGCAATCTGTGGTTAATCAGGTAGCACAATTCATAGGCATCACATTCGGCACCATACTAATGGTTGCCGCTGTGGTGTTCTGGTTAAGCATTGTTAAATTTTGGAAAAAATGATGAACGAAGATAAAAAGGAAGTAGATTGTCCTCGTTGTGGTGGTAACTGGTTCAATGACTTAGATGAATCAGGTGTGCCCTATACCTGTTTTCACTGCTGTAACGGTACGCTGCCATGTTATGAAGGAGAAGAACTTGAATGAACGAATAAAAGAACTTGCTGAACAGGCTGGATTTTACTATACCGACAAGACTGGGTTTATTACACCTGCTGGTTGTGATCCTGCAAAGTTCGCCGAGTTGATTGTCAAGGAATGTGTAAACGAGATTGCCTACATTGGAAAAGCAAATGAAGTATTTGGTGATAGAACTGATAGGGGTGGCTTGAATCATATACTTTGGACTACTGAAACAGCGATTGAGAAGATTAAACAACATTTCGGAGTTGAACGATGAACGAACAAATTCAAAAACTGTATGATCGGGCTTTAGAAGAATTCAAGGCAGAAAATAAATATGTCACCATCATTGTTCCCAATCCTTTACAAGAAAAGTTCGCCGATTCGCTTGTATGGGAATGTATGAAAATCTGTGAAGATGTTATGAAAAAAGATAACTCTGCACTTGCCTGTTGGAGTGCAATCAAAGGAACATTTAGGAGTTGAAGAATGAAGATAGTAATAAATGATAATTTTGGTGGTTTCAGTTTGTCTGATTCTGCATTTGAAATATTCCTTTACCTTAAAGGCATAGCATGGGAAAAGCGTGTTCGTGAAGATTATGATTTTTGTGAGTACTACCATGCCGGCCATTTAGGTGATGATGAATACTATTTGTATTCACGGGACATGACTAGGGATCGGTCTGATCTTGATTTAGTCGCCGTTGTGGAGTCATTGGGTTCAAAAGCCAATGGTGTCTATGCTGATTTGAAAGTGGTGGAAATACCTGATGATGTGGAATGGCACATATGTGAACATGATGGTCTTGAACACGTTGCAGAAAATCATAGAACTTGGAGATAATGATGCGTAAACGAGAAATCGAAAATGAAATTCAACATCATTTACAAAAAAATGATTGTGATAATATGCTGATGTCATTACTTGGTCGCCAAGACTTGGTGGACAGATGGTGGAATAGTCCAAACCTTCAATTCGATTTGAAGCATCCAATTGATGTATTCAATTTAGGTGAAGATGGTCGCCAAGCAGTTGTCAGTTATGTTACGGAACATTGCTATGGTGGATATCATTGATTAGTACTAAAGTACTACTGTTGCCATTATGCAACACCATGGTTGCCAGTTGCCATTGCCTGTGTTATAATACTTGTATTGATTGATTGAAAAAGGTTTGTAATGATTCTCAATAGCGCACCTCAAGCAGAGGCAATTCTTTCCAATGTTGGTGAAATCGGTGAATTTCGTATTCGTAATTCAGCAAAAGCATTTAACATTCTTTCCAGCGGTTTGTATGCCAATAAAATCAAGGCGATAATTCGTGAGCTGTCATGTAATGCCATTGATAGTCACACCGCAGCAGGCACCACACAACCTTTTGAGGTGCACCTGCCAACTACACTAGAACCGTGGTTTTCCATTCGTGATTTTGGCACTGGCTTGTCACATGACCAAGTGACCAAGATTTACACCACATATTTTGAATCAACTAAAACCGAATCTAATGAATTTATCGGTGCTCTTGGTCTTGGTTCAAAATCTCCATTCTCATATACTGATAACTTCACCGTTACTGCTATTCAAAATGGCCGCAAAGGCATTTATTCTGCTTTTATTAATGATGTTGGTGTGCCATCGATTGCTTTGATGGGTGAAGAACAGGTAACAGAATCTAATGGCGTTGAGGTAAAATTCTCCGTCAATGACAGGTACGATTTTAGCAAGTTTGCTGATGAAGCACAAAGCGTGTATCGTTGGTTCCCTGTATTGCCCACAATTACAGGTAATAAGATTAATGTTATACCTGTTTATTATGAAACCAAGGACATTATTGCTGGCGTTCATTCGCTTGAAGATAATTATAGCCGTGGTCGAAATCCATCAGTTGCTGTGATGGGTAACATTGCATATCCAATTGATGTACCACAAGCCGAACAAGTACTCGAAGGTTTAGACCAATTGTTGAAATGTGGCCTTGTCATTGAATTTGGCATTGGTGAGTTAGATTTTCAAGCAAGCCGTGAAGGTTTGTCATACATTCCGTTGACGATTGATTCTATTCGCAAAAAATTGGTTGCAGTTAATTCTGCATTAACTGAGGTTCTTACTAAAGAGGCTGATGCTATCACCTGTGCATGGTCACGTTCACAATTTTTGCATAGTAAGAAGCGCCAACCATTATGGAAAAGTGCTGTGTGGGAATATGCAAACAATACACTTTTTCCTCTTTATGAAACCAAGAATGATTGGAATCATTCATTTGAAATTAAGACCATGGTGTCCGATTTAAATGCAATGAACATTCAAGTTAAAAGCTTTGCTAGTGACCGTGGTATTGCTCGGTGTAAGAATTATGAACCAAAATATGGTTATGATGCTAACCAAAATCGTTATGAGTATTTCAATATTGAAGTGAGCAAAGATTCATTCTTTGTTGTAAATGATACTAACAAAGGTTCGTTTGAACGGGCTAAATATCACTTCCGTAATAAGGAAAAGAAAAACAATTATCGTGAATCGGTATATGTGTTAGATAGTCTTGATAAGACCAAGCGAATGAACTTGGTTGCTTTCTATGCAATGTTGCACAATCCACCTGTTGAACAACGATTTCTTGCATCCAAGCTGGACCAAAAACCACGCAATAATGTTGGCGGCAATGGTTTCGGTAAAAACGTAACTATTATTCAACTTGAAAAGCGTGGTGGTTCATCTAGAAATTCATCATCAAGTGACATGGTATGGCGTGCTGCAGGTACTTTAGACACATTTGATAAAACTCAAAAGATGTACTATGTACCAATGAGTGGTTTTATAACTCAATTCAAAAAATTGAATACACATTATGGTGCATCCGATTTGGCAGATATGTTGCAAAGAACAGGTATGCCAGAATTTGCCATCAACCTTTATGGTGTCCGTAAAGGTGACATTGAGGTCATTAAGAAAATGTCTAATTGGATTAACATCGAAGACCATATCATTACCGTTTTGAATAGGTTAAATACCAAAATTGGCATGGCTTTAGTGTTAGAGAGGCTTGACACACACCAGATTTTCGGTTATAATTACCAAAAAGTAGTTGATGGTGTTGATGCAAAGAGTCCCGCAAAAATATTCTTAGATAGTTTTGTTGGATTGCCAAAGATGGCAGGTGTTCATTGGCTGAATCGATTAATGCAAAATATGAACATCGAAAATAAAATTGATGTTGATTCTGTGGCTGCACAGTTTAAAAATGAATTGATGGAATTCTCAAAAAGATATCCATTGATAGACAAGTTTGGTTCTTATGCAGATGAGAACGATGTGTGTGAGTATGTTAATTTAATAGATACAGTGAAAGGTATTTAAAATGTTCCCGTTTTTGATTCAAGGTTCTAATGTTGTGGTTGTTATTGATAATACACCACACACAATTTCTAAAACCCATATCACCTATCAAAAGGTAGTTGATGCCATCAAGGCAGGTGATTGGGAAGCTGTGCGTGATACAATCAATCCTAAAAAGGTTGTATTGAATTATGGTGCGGGTAATATCGAAGTACAAGGCGAGAAATTGTTTTGGAAAGGCACAGAGATGCATGGTTCTATTGTTGACCGCATGGTGCAGATGTTGCAAGATGGTTTCCCTATCGAACCATTGGTTAAATTCATGGAGAACATGATGGAAAATCCATCGTTCCGTGCTGTGAATGAGTTGTATGGTTTCTTGGAAAAGAATCGTTTGCCAATTACACCAGATGGTCACTTCTTGGCTTACAAGCGTGTTCGTATTGATTACACCGATTGTCATTCAGGTAAGATGGACAATTCTGTTGGTAAGATTGTGGAGATGGAACGCAACCAAGTGAATGATGACAAGAACCAAACTTGTTCTGCTGGTTTGCATTTCTGCTCTGAGTCCTATTTGTCACACTTTGGTGGTGAACGCACAGTGATTGTGAAAATTAATCCGCGTGATGTTGTATCAATTCCAACTGATTATGATAATTCAAAAGGTCGTGCCTGCCGTTATGAAGTGATTGGTGAAGTTGGTGTGATGCCGGAAGATGAAACAGAATTCACCGCACCTGTGCAAGCAAACGCAAATAGCTGGATTGAACCTTAATGAGTACAGAAGAAGATAAAATCAAACACTCTAAGCGTTTGCTGAAAGATGAGAATGCCATCAAGAAGCAAACAAAGATTGCCAAACGCCACGGTATAGATGTTAAAAAACCTCACAAGTTTGCTAAACACCATGCCATGGATTGTGGCAATCCTGAATGTGGCCTGTGTGGCAATCCTAGGCATATATCTAAAGATAGTCTTACAGTTCAAGAAAAATCTTTTAAACAAACCGAGAAATGGGACGGAGAATGATACCTTTAATGACAATAATTTATATTGTAAATTTTGCTGTACCAATGGTCACTCTTTTAATACAATCTGTTTGAAATTAATTGGAAAATTTAATGAGTTTAAACCGCAATCAAACCGCTTTTGTTAAAGCAGCCGAAGAATTGTTTGGCACAGGTTCTATTTTGACCCGTGACGGCATTCAACACGTTATTGAAGAAAATGACCTTTCTTTTCCACATTGGTTCGTAACCAAGTCTGATTATAGAGTTGGTCGAGGAGAATATAAATTGCCTAATATTGGTACGAAACCTAAAGTGCCTAGTATACCTGCTGGTGCAGAGCATGAGAACTATGAGGTTGCTTTGTCTGCACAAGTTTTAGAATTCAAACAACCCAAACTGGTTGATGATTCTGATATATCAATTCCTAGAAAACATCCTGATTATGTTCCTTTTGGTTTTTATAAAGACCTTACTAATATTGTTAAGTCTAATTTGTTTTATCCTGTTTTTGTCACAGGCCTTTCTGGTAACGGAAAGACTCTCATGGTGGAACAAGTGTGTGCAACCTTACAGCGGGAATGTATTCGGGTTAATATTTCGATTGAAACTGATGAAACCGATTTGCTTGGCGGTCCTACACTTATTGATGGTAACGTTGTTAATCGTGACGGTCCTGTTATTACAGCAATGAAACGTGGTGCTATTCTATTGATTGATGAAGTTGACCGTGGTTCTAATAAGTTAATGTGTTTGCAAGGTATCTTAGAAGGCAAACCATACTACAACAAGAAAAACGGCGAGATGGTATATCCAAAGAATGGATTTAATGTGATTGCTACTGCAAACACTAAAGGTCGTGGTTCAGAAGAAGGTCGTTATCTGTCACAAATTCTTGATGATGCATTCCTAGAACGTTTCCCTATTACAGTTGAACAGGAATATCCTGATGTTAAGACTGAAAAGAAAATCCTGTCACCATTGATTGCTGACCAGGATTTCGTTGAGAAGTTGACACAATGGGCTGATATTGTCCGACAATCATTTGACCAAGGTGCTGTTGATGAAATTATCTCCACACGCCGTTTGGTACACATTGCTAAAGCATTTAAAATCTTTGGTGACCGAATGAAAGCTATTGAACTATGCGTGGCACGATTCGACACAGACACCAAGATGGCGTTCCTTGACTTGTATTCTAAGGTTGATGCGAAGGTTGATGCTCCCGTAGGAAAAGGCCCTACGGTGGTAATTACGGATGAAGTTCCCTTCTGATGCAAAAAAACAACACTGGATGGTTGCCAACATGCCATCTATGTGTTATAATTCATATGTTGGTAATTTTATAATGTAACTTTGAAAGGACTTAAAATGTCAAACACCGTTCGCTCAGGCAAACAAAATCGCCACGAAAAAATCACTGTAACTCTTTTGTCAGGTAAACCTGTATCTCCCGATGAGATTAAGGCCTGTTTCAAAGGCACAGACCAAGAAGCGGTTCTCTATCGCTTATCCACAAACATCTATAACATCCGCAAAGATGGCGGCATTATCAAGGTGCATAAAACCGGCCGTGCTGTTACCGCATATCAATTGGTTAACTATACTGAGTTTGATGCAAATGGCCGTTATGTCGGCACCAAAACCACAACACCAGCACCTGTTGCACAACCAACCGAAACTGTTGAAGCCTAATGTTTC
>Ga0209353_10001845_pt1 | contig 11884 bp, 10 predicted proteins | sample LauGreSpBDMM15SD_2_FD_187561 | JGI IMG/M metagenome (GOLD analysis project Ga0209353, IMG submission 187561) | Freshwater lake microbial communities from Lake Michigan, USA - Sp13.BD.MM15.SD (SPAdes) (version 2) | ecosystem: Environmental > Aquatic > Freshwater > Lake | place: Lake Michigan...
TCCAGGAGGAAGTTTAGGAAAACAACTCTATTTATTGGTAGATGATGTGTGTGTTAAAAATAAAATCCCTACAGTTCTTTTAAATACCAAACTGAAAGATGTAATTTTAGAAATGACTAGCCTACGATTAGGTGCTACAGCTGTTTTAAATACAGACAGCACTTTGGCAGGCATAGTGACTGATGGTGATTTAAGAAGAATGCTTAATAAATTTGATAATATTGCAGGCTTAACGGCTGCTGATATCATGTCTGTCTCTCCAAAAACAATTGACAAATCGGAATATGCCGTAGCGGCACTCAACCTGATGCAAGATAATAACATCACACAACTCATCGTTCTCAATGATGGAGCCATGTATGGATTTTTGCACTTGCATGATTTAATTAAAGAAGGAATTGTATAATTGGTACTAGGTACAAAGTATCAGGTATTAGGCAAAAAAATTACTTCATACTTTGTACAATTGGTACTAGGTACAAATTATCAGGGAATTAATACTTTGTACTTCATACCTTGTACCTACTACCTTGAACTTAATACTTTGTACTTCATACCTTGTACTTAATACTTGATACTAAAAAAAATGACCAACAACAACAATTACGTAGTAATCATGGCGGGTGGAATTGGAAGCCGGTTCTGGCCATTTAGCAGAACCAAATCTCCAAAACAATTCCATGATGTATTAGGAGTAGGCAAAACTTTATTGCAACAAACTGCTGAACGGTTCACCAATGTTTGTCCTCCCGAAAACATTTATATCGTCACCAACAAAGATTACAAAGATCTTGTCAAAAAGCAATTGCCTTTTTTAAATGACGATCAAGTATTGTTAGAACCTATAGGTAGAAATACCGCACCTTGTGTCGCTTATGCTTGTTATAAAATTCAAGCCAAAAATCCAGCAGCCAATATTGTAGTTTCTCCTTCCGACCATATTATTATGAAGGAACAGGTTTTTGAAAATGTAATCTTACCGGCATTAGAAGAAACGCAAAACAAAGATATCCTGATTACACTTGGCATTACCCCAAGTCGTCCGGATACAGGATATGGTTACATTCAATACAAAGAAGGGAGTGGTCCAATTCACAAAGTAAAAACATTTACAGAAAAACCTCAACTTGAAATGGCCAAAACTTTCTTAGAAAGTGGTGATTTTGTGTGGAATGCAGGTATTTTTGTATGGAATGTGCAAAGCATCACTAAAAAAATCAAACAGTTTCTTCCTGAGTTGTCTTTGATATTTGAAAAAGGCAAAGAAACGTATTATTCCTCCGCAGAAACAGATTATATCAATACCGCTTATAGCCAGTGTACCAATATTTCCATAGATTTTGGCATCATGGAAAAGGCCGACAATGTGCATGTATTGTTATGTGAATTTGGCTGGTCAGATTTAGGAACATGGAAATCCTTGTTTGAATCCCAGGAGAAAAATGGAGAAAACAATGTGCTTGATGGCAACATCATGACGTATAATACTACCAATAGTATTATCAAAACTCCCAAAAATAAATTAGTCGTAGTGCAAGGATTAGATGGTTATATCGTCGCTGAATATGATGATGTGATTATGATTTGTAAAAAAGACGAAGAACAAAAAGTAAAAGATTTTGTGGCCGATGTAAAAGCCAGAAAAGATTGTGTAGACTATATTTAGGTACAGCGTACTGAGTCTTGAGTACAGAAAAATTTATAGACTGTATTTAAGAATAGATAAAGTAGAAAACCATATAGGTGTATCATTGAGATGAAACATATAATAATCTCAAATCCATTTAATCAATAAACCCTGTACGCTGTACCCTGTACTCAGTACACAAAAAACGAATATGAACATTCTTGTAATTGGATCCGGTGGGCGAGAACACGCCATAAGTTGGAAATTGGCACAAAGTCCTTTGTTGACCAAATTGTATGTTGCCCCAGGAAATCCTGGAATGAAAGAAGTAGCAGAAATCGTGCATATTGGCGTTTCTGACTTTGAAAAATTAGGCGAATTTGCCCTTGAAAAAAACATTGACCTCATCATTGTTGGTCCTGAAGTACCTTTGGTTGAAGGTATTAAAGATTACTTTTTGGCGAATGAACAATTAAGCAAGATTGGCATGGTTGGCCCTGACAAAATAGGCGCACAACTGGAAGGAAGTAAAGATTTTTCTAAAAACTTTATGGAGAAATACAATATCCCAACGGCTTCCTACCGCACTTTTACCAAAGACACGTTACAAGAAGGCCTGGCTTATCTTGACACACATACCCTTCCTATCGTACTCAAAGCTGATGGCTTGGCCGCTGGAAAAGGAGTAATTATAGCCGAAGATTTGCAAACCGCCAAAGACACGTTGGTAGACATGCTTGCCAACAGCATGTTCGGAGATGCAAGTTCACGCGTGGTGGTAGAACAATTTTTAACCGGCATTGAAGCCTCCTGTTTTGTGTTGTCAGATGGTGATACTTATAAAATACTTCCGGTAGCCAAAGATTACAAAAGAATTGGTGAAGGCGATACAGGTCCAAACACCGGCGGCATGGGCGCAATTTCTCCAGTGCCATTTGCTGACAAGGTATTTATGGACAAAGTGGAAGCACGCATCATCATTCCAACGGTCAATGGTTTGAAAGCAGAAGGAATAAAATATGTAGGGTTTATTTTTGTTGGATTAATAAAAGTGGGGTATGATCCTTATGTGATTGAATACAACGCGCGCATGGGAGATCCAGAAACAGAGGTGGTATTTCCAAGAATTACGTCTGACGTAGTAGCCTTGATGGCAGCAACAGCAAACGGAACTTTGGCTTCACAAACCTTAACCATAGACCCAAGAACAGCCACCACCATCATGTTGGTTTCTGGCGGTTATCCTGCAGATTATTCCAAAGGATTTGCCATTTCAGGAATTGAAAAAGTAGAAGACGTGAAAGTATTTCATGCGGGCACTTCGCTCAATGCCAACAATGAATTGGTCAACACCGGAGGACGTGTTTTGGCACTGACCGCTTTCGGAAAAGACATCGCTGAGGCTTTGGCAAAATCAAACCAGGCAGCAAGAACCATACAATGGGAAGGCAAAAACTACAGGACTGATATTGGGTTTGAGTTTTTGTAAATTCATTAGATTTAAAACAAAAAGCCTCCCGATAGACTATCGGGAGGCTTTTTGTTTTAATGCCGTGTCAGTGTTTCCACCTGAAAATCATCGTCTTTTGCCGTGTCAGGTGTTTTCACCTGACACCCATCGTCTTCAAAACAAATTTTCAGTTTTAGCGGAACATTTTTGTACCATATCAGGTATTTTCAGCTTTTTGCCGTGTCAGGTGTTTTCACTTGACACCCATCAACTTCAAAACAAATTTTCAGTTTTAGCGGAACATTTTTGTACCGTATCAGGTATTTTCAGCTTTTTGCCGTGTCAGGTGTTTTCACCTGACACCCATCGTCTTCAAAACAAATTTTCAGTTTTAGCGGAACATTTATATTGAATAATTTTTAAAGCAACCACCTATCAATACTTTTGATTGATGCGCTCATACAACTCCGATGGAACGGGTGATTTAAAAGTGCTGATTTCAGGATTCGGTTTTACCCAATTCAAATGGCCTTTTACCCAAGCATAAGCCAGCCCTAAACTTAATATTCCTACAAATACAAACATTTCTACCAAGGCAAACCAGCCCCATAATCCATTGGTGCCTTTGATCAAATCTTCTCTTCCAAATACAATGGCCCAAGGAAATAAGAAAACCAATTCTACATCAAACAAAACAAATAGCAACGCAACAATATAAAACCGTACATTAAACCGTACCCAAGTGGTGCCAATGGTTTCTTCCCCACATTCATAAGTCGCTAATTTTTCATCATTTGGCTTTGATGGACGCAATAACCCTCCCATCATTAACGTGATGGAAACGAACAAAATGGCGACGATCAAAAACAATAACACCATTCCATATTCAGAAATCCCAGAAGCTATTTGCATACTTAAAACTTATATTTACAAAAATGCCTAAACAGATTCATTTTACCAAAAATTTTATTTTTCATTTACCATTTCAATACCGTTTAACTTAAAGTATCAGTAATGATTGTAGTAAAATTACCCTAAATGCAATTATACATACTTTCTATAAAAATTGAATTATAACAGTTTCGGGCTTGGCGAAGGTAGCGATTTTTGCCACTAAATTTCATACCAAGAAACGAATTTAAAATATACGAAAAACTATCATACGAAGCACTCAACCGCTACTTTTGCCAAACCCGTGTTATGCCTTCGTTGTTTATTGTCCGCTGTTGTCACAGTGCGTTTGCTTTATGGCTCTTTTGCTTTTTTTGTTTGGCTTTGTGCGATTGCAAAAAAAGCAAAAGAGCCACCAAAAGCGGTGGCACATTTTAAGGTTAAATGTCTTTCGGAAATGGATCTGTGAAGCCTGTCTTTCTTTGAAACTGCTTTTGGTCGCTGTCTTGAAGCAAACACTTTTCAAGGTCTGCGATTATTTTTTCCTTTTCCATATCTTGTCCAATAAAAACAAGCTCATTCATTCTGTCGCCCCATTGTTTGTCCCACTTGCTTTCTATGTATTCTCTGTTGTCGGCAAATGATTGATATTTTAGTCGTTCTTCAAAAGGCATACTAATCCACCAAACGCCTGCTTTTTCAAGTCGTGATGAACCGCCTGCTTGGCTAAAATTTATTGCATCGTCTGGTCTTGATGCTAACCAAAAAAGTCCTTTAGCTCTAATAATTCCGCTTGGATATTCTTCGTTGATGTATTTCCAAAGTCGTTCGGGATGAAATGGTCTTTTGTCTCTAAAAACGAAAGATGAAATTCCGTATTCTTCTGTTTCAGGCGTATGTGTTCCACCTTCTAATTCCTTTTGCCAACCTACTGAAGATTGTGCTTCTTCAAAGTCAAAAAGTTTTGTGTTTAAAATTTCGCATGGTGCTACTTTACTAAAATTTGAAGAAATAATTTTTGCACTTGGGTTTAACTTTTGTAATGATGCTTTTAAAAGTCCAACTGTTTTTTCGTCCACTAAATCCGTTTTGTTGAGGATAATCACATTGGCAAATTCTATTTGGTCGGTTAATAGGTTTACAATGGTTCTATAATCACCTTCCATATCCGTTAGTTTGCGGTCAACCAACAATTCGTTTGTCCCAAAATCATTGAAGAAATTGAAACAGTCCACAACAGTAACCATCGTGTCAATGTAACTGAATTTAGAAAGGTCAATACCTTTTTCTTCGTCCACAAAACTGAATGTTTGAGCAACAGGAACAGGCTCACTTATACCTGTACTTTCAATAAGCAAGTAATCAAATCGTCCTTCGTTAGCAAGTTTCTCAACTTCTATCATCAAATCTTCCCGAAGTGTGCAACAGATACAACCGTTGCTCATTTCCACCAATTTTTCTTCGGTTCGTGAAAGCACATTTTGTTCGTTTACAAGTCTTGCGTCCACATTTACCTCACTCATATCATTTACAATTACGGCAACTTTTAAGCCGTCTTTATTGTGCAAAATATGATTGAGTAAAGTTGTTTTTCCTGCTCCCAAAAAACCGCTAAGAACGGTTACTGGTAATTTTTTTGTTGCTACTGTTGTCATTTGATATGCTCTAATTTTAAGACTTGTATTTTGTTTGAACGAGAAATCAGTCCAGGATTTACACCTTGCTTTCCTTCGGGAATTTCTGAGTTTTGCTGTTTGAAATGGTCAACCCAAGCTGGAAAAAATGTTTTTGTTTTTGGGTATTTAAATGTCATTGGCTCTAACCTGAAAAAGTCATTTTGATTGTTGGATTCTTTGAAAGATTGATACAATAATTCGCTGGAAAACCATTTACCGTTTTCTAACAAAAAATCATTGTCATAAGGTTGTCCTATTTGCTGTTTTGCAAATGCAGACGCTTTTGTAATTAACGGTTTATAATTGTGTTTTACTCTTGCAATAGTTACGTTTTTAATTGTTGAGGTGTCTCCACTTCGTTCAAAAAAGTTATTCAACGAATTTACCTGCACTTTGTCACCAATAGCTTCAACTACTTTCAAAGTGTCGTTGATTTTTACCCACCATTGCACAGAAAAATATTTCCCATTTACGCCTTCTGTGAAGACTTCAATGGCATTGCACAAGTCGCCACAATTCAAGTCTTGAAAAAGCAAATCGTCTTCTTGCAAACTTTCACTTAGGTGCGAATGATTACAACTTGGTGCAAGTGTGCAACAATAACAAAACATTATTATGTTCAATAATCTAATATTCATTTTCGTTTTGTTTTGAGCATTTCCTGCATTGCTTTAGGTTTAGAACGTGTCCAATAATAATTAGGATTGCAAATAAATACCCCGAATAATGCAACCATTCATACTCTTCTTGAAATAATGTAGAAAACAAAAAGCCCCAAAACGAAACCCAAAGTAGAAGTGATATTTTCTTGCTGGTTATATTTTCGGTGGATTTGAAAATTGATACAAAAGAGATAATTAAGAATAGATATTTGAAAAATGGATTTGTTATAAAACCAGCTCCAAATGCTATCAATAAGGGCGTAGCTATGCAATGCACCAAACATATTGATGAACTTAAAATACCTATTAGGTCTGCGTTATTGATTTTAGTAACGTTCATTATTTTTGATTTTTTCTAGCCAATTAATAATACTTGAGTGATGTTGTTCGCCATAAAGAGAAATGAATTTTTGAGTTTCTATATTTTGATTGTCTTTATAAATTACCAAACGCTTTTCTGCAAATTCATTTGTTAGAGTTATTTTGCAGTTTGTCCAGTCGTTGAAAGTTTGTAGTATCATTTAAAAACAACTTGTATTAATGCAACAATGTTGCAAAAGTAATCATTAACTTTGTAACCACAATACTGTTGCATTAAAAAATTCAAAAAAGATGAAGTCTGTAAGAAATACAACCGACAAAACTGAAATACAAGAGCTAATAGCCAACGCATTTGTTGCGTAGTCTCATACAGAAATTCAGTCGTCTACCAAGAGTCTTTGCGATAGGGTTACAGTTTATCGTGTCTTAGAACGCTTGACAATTGATGGATTGATACACAAAGTTGTCAATGTAGATGGAGTTGTCAAATACGCTGGTTGTCATAGTTGTTCGAAGAAACATAACCACAACCATATTCATTTTAGTTGTCAAAAATGCAAGTCAGTTACTTGTATTGAAGTTGTAGAGCAGACTTTTAAAATGCCTAAAAAATGCACTGTCAGCGAAATGAATTATACCATTTCTGGTCTTTGCCCAAAATGTTCGTAGTGTTTGTTACGGTTTGGCAAAATTAAATGTGCTGCATAGCGTTGGTTTGTGTTTCGGCATGAAACTCTTTAATTTTGTGAATCGTTAGCTTTTGTCGTCCATTGTCAACCCGATTGTTGTTGTTGGACAGTCATTCTACAATGAATTATAACGTACAATTCATTCAACAATAAGTGACTACGTATGGTGTTTAATTGGAGGTAGAGATAGTGATCCGCTTTTCTTGGAATCAAAACCCAAAATTTGAACATTATGCTTTTCGCAACATCACAACTATTTAACTTATGGGTAATTGCTCATCGTATTTCATAAAGCGATAACTTCAACAGTGCTATTCATTAACAAATTAATATATCAATCCTACACTCCTACTTTAAAGTTTGATCCTGTTTTTCACGGGTCACCCCAATAAGTTTATTTATAAACCCTTCGTTTTATTCCATCATATAATTTAAATTTATACATGCAGGTGAATTAGGAAAATATGAGGTAAAACACCTGACATGGCGTGGGGATTAGAAATGTAATGTCGTTTAGTTAAGGATAAAATCCGCGGGAATATGCCCAATCAGCGTTCCATCCCGCACTTGCAGGATTATTCTTTGACAAAGAATAGAAACAAAATTGCACAAAGATTTGGTGGATTAAGACGATTATCACGGATTATAAAGTAACAAGATTCGTTAACTAAACGACATTGGATTAGAAATAAGGAATTGATTCATTACAGCATAAGAAAATCAGATTAACTATCAACTGTTAAAAAATATTTCAATTTATGAGCTAAAAAAAAATTTGTGTCGTTTAACAAAAAAACGAGTTTATCAACATTAACCGCTCACAAAATGGCACTTTTATTCGATAGTTTTCAGGCTTGGAAAATCCATTGTGAAAGCAATAACATTGCCCTTTATGTTCCGGTTTTGGAATATGAAATCGTTCTTAAAGGAAGAACTGAGGCCGAAATCTGGAAAGGAATGGAAACGGCTTATACGGTGATGAAAGAAGCGATTCATACTGGCTTGACCCAAGACATGACATCCAGAAGTGGGATGGTTAAAAACACCGGGAAAAAAGTACATCAAACCACCAAAGTCGTTTTGTCCAAAGAATTTCAAACACTCATTGCAACTACCATCGCGGCAAAAGAAGTCAATTCATGCATGGGAAGAATTGTAGCTGCTCCTACCGCCGGAGCATCCGGAATCCTTCCAGGAATCTTAGCTAACCTTCAAAATATTCATCAGTTAAGTGACCAAAAAATTTTAGAAGGACTTTTGGTTGCTGCCGGAATAGGATTAATTATCCAACACAAAGCGTCGATTTCTGGATCCATAGGAGGTTGTCAGGCAGAAACAGGAAGTGCAGCGGCCATGGGTTCCGGAGCCATCGTATATTGTTTGGGAGGAAATATTACACAAGTTTTTAATGCTGTAGCCATTACAATCCAATGTACACTTGGTTTGGTTTGCGATCCGGTAGCAGGATTGGTTGAAGTACCTTGTATTGTTAGAAATGCAAGTGCTGTAGCGATTGCATTTAGTTCGGCACAAATTGCCATTGCAGACGGAGACCCTGTTATTCCGGTAGATGAATGCGTGGTTGCGATGGGAGAAATTGGTGAAAACATGGAAAGCAAATACAAAGAAACAGCCCTAGGAGGTTTAGCGGCTACACCAACTGCCCAAGAAATTTCCCAAAAATTGCACCATAAAAAATAAATTACACCACCAAGTTTTGAATATAATTTCCTACGCGTTCCATCAACCACATCGGTGTTGAAGTGGCGCCACAAATGCCTACTTTGTCATCAGGTTGAAACCAGGAAGTTTCAATTTCTGATTCATTTTCAACAAAATAACTGCGGCTATTGTTGGCTTTGCAAACACTGTACAAGGCTTTGCCATTAGAACTTTTTTTGCCACTCACAAAAATGATTACATTTTGCTCCGTAGAAAATTTCAACAACTGAGGTTCCCTGTTGGATACTTGCCTGCAAATACTATCGTTGGCATCAAATGTCATTTCCTCAAAATTATCAGGATGATGTTGTTTGATTTTCTCTTCAATTAACGCTTTAATTTGATAAAAGCCAGCCGTACTTTTGGTCGTTTGGCTAAACAAAGTTACAGGTCTTGTAAAATCAATTTTAACCAATTCTTCCTCCGAAGTAATGATGATGGCTTCGTCATTGGTTTGACCAATTAAACCGATTACCTCGGCATGACCGTGTTGGCCATAAATCACAATTTGTCCTTTAATGTCTGTCAATTTATCATACGCATGTTTCACCCTGTTTTGTAATTTTAACACTACAGGACAAGAGGCATCTATCAATTCTATGTTATTCTCTAAAGCAATTTTATACGTTTCAGGAGGTTCTCCATGCGCACGAATCAGTACTTTACAGTCTTTGAGCTCTTTAAATTCTTCTTTGTTGATGATCCGCAAACCTTTTGCATGCAGCCTTTCCACTTCCATACTATTGTGAACAATATCGCCCAAGCAAAACAAGGTATTGTTTCCCTCCATTTCATCTTCAGCCATTTGTATTGCAAATTCTACCCCAAAACAATAGCCAGAATTTTTATCAATAGTAACTTGCATGGTGTTAATATTATTGGTTAACTGATAATGTTTGGTAGATTTTTCAACCATTTTGGTAGTAGCCAGGTGCATCACGAAATCAACCTGTTCATCAATTGTCATATAGGTGGTATCCAAATCAAATGCATCCTCCGCCCTTCTCAAAGGACTTTCAGACCTGCAGCTGTCTATGCGATCTCTTTCTGTTAAGTTGGAGATGACATCATTCAAGGTGACCAAATCCCCTTTGTCAAACAATTCATCCTGACGTCTTTTTGCCCGCACCATCAAGTCTGCAATTACAAATATTTTCAACTCTGCTTCAGGAAATACAGTGGTTCCAATGTCTCTGCCATCCATTACAATTCCTCCCTTTCTACCTAATTTTTGTTGTTGCAACACCATGGCGTGTCTTACTTCTGGAATGGCACTTACGGCACTTACCCTTTCTGAAATATACATTGTTCTGATATCCGCTTCAATGTTTAACCCATTTAAAAAAGTCTCGCTAAAGCCAAGTTTATGATTGTATTCAAAGGTAATATGAATATCATCCAATGCTTTTTGTATCGCTTTAGGATTTGTAAAATTAATATAATGTTGGTCAAAGTAATAAGTCACCGCTCTGTACATTGCACCTGAATCAATATACGAATAGCCTAAAGCCGATGCGACCGACTTTGCAGTAGTACTTTTACCACAACCAGAAAAACCATCTACTGCTATAATAATTTTTTTCACTGCATATTATTTATAGGTTCAGGCAAATATAACATAAGATTCATATTGTTTTAAATCTATTGGTAGCAAATTTCATAAAAAAAGGGATCCTGATAGCAGAACCCCTTATGGCATTTTTATATTATATTTTTTTACCAGAATTCTGGACAGATAACTTTATGGTTTCTCAATTCAAATTGAACAAAGATTTCATGAGATGCTGATTGGAAATTTTTTACATAATTCCAAGGTGTATCATAAGCATAACCAACGCTTAACGTATTGTTCCACTTAAAACCGCCCATTAAAACAAATGTTCTGTTAGTTCTAAATGAAGCTCCACCCCAAAGAGCTTTATCATATCTCAATTTACAGTTAAAATCAAATTGAGGGTCAACAGTAGGACTCAAACGTGCCAACAAAGATGGAAGCACTTCTAACCTGCTATTTGCTTGGTACCGGTAACCACCCATTGCAAAACAGTTGTTGTAAGCAAAGTTGGAGAATGACAATAAGTTGGTTCCAGAAACACCTAAGTACATATTTTTACCATACAACCAACCCCCAAATGTACCATCAAATGTGTACTTGTTTTTTAGGTTATTCAAAATATTATCACTTTGATCAACAGTAGTCATTTTACCTTTATCGAAAGAATATTGTCTAAAACCAATTGCACCACCCATAGACAATTTATATTGTTTGTTCAATGCAATATGCAATGTATAGGAACCTGAACCACCTAATTCCATTAACTGACCATATTGATCTACAAACAACATCCCACCCACTGCAGAGTGGTTAAAATCTTTTTTACCATACCTTGCACTTCTCTTATCTAAAGGAGCATGAGCTGTCAAGTAATAAGTAGTCGGTGCACCTTCAAAGTTTACCCATTGGTTTCTGTAACCCGCAGAAATCTCCACATGGTTTGAAATACCAGCAACCCCTGGATTTAAAATATAAGGGTTAAACATATATAAACTATATAATGCAGTTTGCGCCTGAACTAAAACTACAGATAGGGTTATAAATAGTAGGGATAGTATAAGTTTCTTCATATTATTTATAGTATTTATTATAAAAACTTAAAGTGTTGCAAATTTAAGTCCATAGATTGAAAAAACCTATGAGGATGGATAATTTATTTTAATTTCCAGGATCTCTGATGATGGAAATATAGCCCTTCATGATAGATTTTCCTTTGTTGAGGGTTAATACGTAGTAATAGGTGCCTTGTTCTAGTTCTTGTCCTTGTTCGTTTCTGCCGGAGAAGCGTTTA
>Ga0209353_10001853_pt1 | contig 11848 bp, 11 predicted proteins | sample LauGreSpBDMM15SD_2_FD_187561 | JGI IMG/M metagenome (GOLD analysis project Ga0209353, IMG submission 187561) | Freshwater lake microbial communities from Lake Michigan, USA - Sp13.BD.MM15.SD (SPAdes) (version 2) | ecosystem: Environmental > Aquatic > Freshwater > Lake | place: Lake Michigan...
AAACCCCATCAATGAAATATCTTTGTAGTGACGGTACATTTCTCCCCCTGCACTTTGCATCATTTCACCCCCTAAAAATCGAAATTCTGCTTTGTCGTCTTCTTTTTTAAGTGATTTAATCAAGTTAGAAGCATGTAAATCTCCTGAACGTTCTCCTGCAATAAGGTAATATCTCAATGTATACTTTTTAAAATTAACGAATTATCAACCAAATTTTACCCAAAATATTCTACAAAATTCCTTGGGGTTTCATACAATTTAATAGAATGTAACGCAGCATTTGGAGCCAACTCTTTGATTGCTGGTGCCAATATTTTCCAAAATTCCATGGCCAATATTTCAGTACTTGCAAATTTATCGGTCATAAAATCTACATCTAAATTCAGGTTTTTATGATCCACCTTGTCAATTACTTCTTTACGAATAAGTACACTCAGTTTTTTCAAATCAATCACAAATCCAGAGTCGGTAGCTGGCTCACCCTTAACAGTTACAATTAAATCAAAATTATGCCCATGCCAATTGTGGTTACAACAAGGGCCAAAAACTTCTACATTTTTTTCCTCTGACCAATTGGCATTGTATAATTTATGTGCAGCATTAAAATGTTCTACTCTACTGATGTAAATCATTTATTTATAAATAGGTGGTACAAATCAAAAACAAAAATCGCAGTTTAATTTCGATAAAAAAATGATTTTCTTCATTTAGTTGGTTTTCATTTCATAATACTTGAATGAATGAATTTGAATTCCAAGTTTAGTTATTGGTTTTCAAGTGTTAAAAGCCGTTTCAAAAACACCCCCTCACTTTGGATCTTTTCATTAATGGTTATAAAATAGCGAGTCGAATTTTATTTTTTAAAATCACTTAACTGTTAAGCAAATAAATATATATTTGTAATAAGTGTATTAGAACACCAAAAAGTGAAGTCCAGTCATCACTTCAAAAACGGGGCGTACCTGAAAGGCCATAAGAGTAAGTTTAATTATTACCAAGTTTTAATATGCAGGCAGATAAAGTTGATTTGTTTATAATGACCAATAGCAAAAATTTTGAAGGTTATAATATTCCATTCATAAGAGAAAAATTGTTATCACTTGAAGATGACAGGTGGATCATGTTACAAACTTTAGCATTAAAAGACCCAACCACCACTTTAATCATCTCCCTTTTCGCAGGAAGTATTGGCGTAGATAGGTTTTTTATTGGTGATGTAGGACTTGGAGTGGCTAAATTACTCACCTGTGGTGGTTTTGGAATTTGGACTATCGTTGATTGGTTCATGATCATGAAACGCACCCGTGAAAAAAATATGGAAAAAATACAGACCCTATTTTTCTAAGACATGTCAAAAAACCAACTTTATTTTTTTATAATAGCTGGTTTTATGATAGGAACCTGTTGGATTTACTTTCAAGTATATCCAACAGGTTTTATCAATTCTTTTCCAATTAAAGGCTGCCTGATTAAAAACGTGACCAATTTCCCGTGTCCAACCTGTGGAACCTCTAGGGCAATTGTCTATTTATTTCATGGCAAATTCATTCAGTCTATATTAACCAATCCACTGGGAATTATCTCTTTAATGCTCATTTTAATTTCCGTTAGTATTGTCATTTATGACCTCCTATTTCAAAGAAATACTTTGGTTATACTTTTTAAAAAAGCAGAAACGTTATTAGTCAAAAAATATATTTACCTTCCACTTATCTTTCTATTAATTGTAAATTGGATTTGGAACAACTATAAAAACCTATGAACGGCAATATTAATTTCCCCTATAAACCTCACGAATCAGAAGCAGAAAGCGCTTCTAACAGTTATTTAATGTCATTGGTAACAGTTATCGCTGGTTTACCTTTGCCAATCATCAATTTACTGGGAACAGTAATTTTTTACTTTGGAAATAGAAAAGGCACCTATTTTGAAAGGTGGCATTGTACCCAGGCACTGCTCAACCAAATTGCCTTGTTCATCACCAACACTATTGGTTTTTCCTGGTCATTGTCCATCCTTTTTAGTGACAATCAATTGAGCAACCAATACATTGGCTATATGGTAGTAATTGTAGGGGTCAATATCATTGAATTTATTACCAATATTTATACTGCTATTCAAACCAGAAAAGGAATTCATGTTGAATGGATTTTCTTTGGAAGTTTAACAAATTTAATTTGTAAAGAATAAAAACATGCAAAAAATACTACTACAATTTATACTCATCGCAGGTTTTTTTTTGGGTATTTGGCAAGGAATTTCTCAATTTGATTTTGTTGGAAAATTAGAAATCGAAAAAATAAGTACCAACAACGAAAAGAAATTTGGAGAACTAATCATCCAACAAATCAAGTCTAGCAAAGATTATGTAAACAATGATTCTTTGTATATAATTGTCAATTCTATCAAAGACAGGATTTGTATCAGCAACAAAATCAAGGGTAAAACCATCAAAATCCATATCATTGAGAGCAATGAGATCAATGCTTTTGCACTTCCGGATAGAAATTTAGTGATTTATAGCCAGCTCATTGTTGACAGCAAAAAACCCGAAGAACTTGCGGGGGTGATGGCACATGAAATTGCACACATGGAACAAGGTCATGTGATGAAAAAAGTGGTCAAAGAAATAGGACTCTCATTGCTTGCGACGATTATTGGAGGTAATTCTGGAGGAGAAATACTGAAAGAAGCGACACAAACATTAAGTTCTAAAGCCTACGACAGAAGTTTAGAAACTGAAGCCGATGCCATGGCGGTAAAATACCTGGTAAATGCAAACATAGATCCTGTAAATTTTTCAACCTTTTTATTCCGTTTGTCAACCACTGAAAACGCCATGCCAAGCGCATTTAATTGGATCAACACCCATCCTGAATCTAAAGAAAGGGTAGCCGAAGTCCTGAAATTAAAAAAGAAATATACATTCAATGTAAAGCCTTTGCTCAGTGCAAGTATATGGAATAGGGCTAAGGAATTGTTGGAAACGAAAAAAGGAGAAGATAACACCTTTCAACAGTAGCGTGGCTCAAACAGGGTTTTATTTTTAACCGCTTCATGGAGCAATCCCGAGAATATCGGGATAACACATTTTTTCGAAGGTCATAAGCAAGTCAATTCATAGATAACGCATGATTTGCTTGCACTTTAAAGTCTGTTCTTCATGATAATGTACCACTATTTAAGAAATTAATAGTGTTTCAGCAAACCCTAAGTATTAAACAGATGATGACATTGGTGATTTTACGAGGTATAGTGCCGATGCTTCGGGATTTTTTGAGTTCTTATACCTTGTTGTATTCAGTAAACACTTAAATTTGATAACAAGGGAAAACGAGTTCCGATAGTCTGGGAATCGCCCTAAAAATCCTATCAATAAATTTTAAGGCGAATAATATTTTTTAGTGAACCCTAAAAACATCAAAAAACACTATCCTTTAGTTTCATGCTTTTGACATTCTCAAATTACATTAACCCTCCATAAATCATCCAGCGCCTTATTGCCGATAACTACTCAACAGAAGCCTGATTTAATACCAAATACATTTTTAATATAGACCGTTAGTGTCAACTTTAATTTTATAATTCAGTAAATTTTATTTAGGATTAGGAGGATTTTTTTAAATTAAATTGAAAAAAAATTAGGTGATTTTTATAAAGATATAAATTTTCAATAGGAGCTTATTTACAATTTGTTATGAAATAAATATTAGGGCGTTTCCGCCGCGGCGGATCGCGTGTTCGGCACTCGTACCGATTTTTTCGGGAAGCTCAAACTCCCGAAGCATCGGGACTACCCGCTAACGCAAAGCGGATGTACTAAATCTTTTTGTGTTTTTTTAATGAAATATTTGTCAAAATGTATTAGACTATTTAATATATGTGTTTGGTATAATTTAAAATTAAAATTCATTTTTTTTTGCTTTTGAGTTTTTCAGAAAGCCCATCTTAATCCTACTTATTGATACCTTGTACTCATTATCATTTAAAAATCACCTTCAGATGTATTTATTTTTCTTAATTTTGAAAAAAAATAAAGAATGAATTTCAACAAAAATACCTTCCTGCACGAAAACAAAACTTTTGAAAAAATTGATTTTGCCAACCAGGTAACTCAAAACAAAGAGTTTGAACAATGTACATTCAAGCATTGTGACTTTTCACAGCGTGTTTTGGCCAACAATGTATTCAGTGATTGTAGTTTTGTAAACTGTAATTTGTCGAATGTAAATTTCAACAATGCTTCATTAAAAAATGTAGCCTTTAAAGACTGTAAACTGCTTGGAATCATTTTTAGTGATGTGAAAGACTTTTTATTTAACATCCATCTAGAAAACTGTAATGCTGACTTTGCTTCTTTTGCCAATAAAAAAATGAGCAAAACCAAATTTATCAATACCTCTTTGAAAGATGTAAATTTTGCGGGTTCGGTTTTAAACAATGCCTTATTCGACAATTGTAATTTAGAAAATGCCTTATTCAACAAAACCAATTTAAAGGAAGCAAACCTTGAAACTTCCTACAATTACATCATCGATCCAGAATTGAACGACATCAAAAAATGCCGTTTTTCTTTAAATGGTTTGATGGGTTTGTTGGCTAAATATGATATTGTGGTGTAAACATCAAACTTAATTTCCCCAAAGTTGCTTTACTTTATACTTTTTAAAAGTCTTATCTTTAGTAATTAAAACAAGTTTTTCAGATAATGCTTGAGAAATAATTATTCTATCAAAAGGGTCTTTATGATCAAATTTCAGATTTAATTGTGTTATTAAATGTTGTTCATTAATAGGTATAATCTCAATTTGATTCCTTTCTGCAAAACGAAATAATTCTGACAATGTAAGTTCAGATTTCAATTTTCCTAATTGAAGTTTTATTGTAATTTCCCAGAAACTTGCAATACTAATATAACAAACCTTATCAAAGTCTTTTATGATGTCTTTAACAGCAGGCGGAAGTTGCTTATCTCCAGCAACAAACCATAAAAAAGTATGTGTATCTAAAATGTATGCCATCACATGTATTCCTGAAACAATTCCAATGGTTCATCAAAATCATCCGATAACTTAATTTTACCCTTCGCAAAACCAAATTCACGAAATTTATTCTTTGTTTTTTTTACTTTTTTTGTTTTCAAAAAATCAACAAAATCAGCAACCTCTTGCCTAAGATTAATAGGTAAATTATTAATTTCTATTTGTAAAGCTGTGTTTGTCATATAGTAAATTTACATAATATTTAAAACATTCAAAAAATTTTTAACTCGAAAGTAAAGCTAAATTAACTAAGTTAGATTATATATATAATTAGTAAAAAATTAACAGTAATAAATATAAAGACCGATACCAATGAAATTATATTGCCTATTTTTTTCTTTAACTTAATTGATACAGTATCCTCAATAGACTTAATCCACCAAAAAGTGAAAGTACAATCTAAATTCACCTTATTCCCTCCTTTTTGCCAGTTTTGAATTCCTGGAATAAATCTAGTGTCATAAATTTCATTATAGGTGAACATATTCCAAATATACCTTATACCAGTTATAGGATTTAGAGAAATCCAGATTAATAACCCATCATTATTGTTAACAAAATCAGACATTAAACTCATGATAATACTTACAAAATATAAACGATGCTTTTAGAAAAACCTACAGCGTCACATGGTACTTCATCGACAAACATTCAAACCACTCATAGGTTCTCGTTGTGTTTTGTGTTGAAATGGTGTTGTTTTTTACTTGTTCCAGGTACTTTTTAAACAGTTTAGGTCCTTCGTTCAAGGTGTTTTCGATCAACAATTTATCAGGAGTAATGCTACTTAAAATATACACTTTGTCTTTTGCTCTGGTGATGGCTACATTCAGGCGCTTTTCACCATTTTCAGCACTCAAACTCCCGAAATTCATTTGCAATTTTCCTTTTTCATCAGGAGCATAACCCACTGAAAAAATAATCACATCTCTTTCGTCTCCCTGAATATTTTCAATGTTTTTAACAATTAAACGTTCATCATTTTGAAGATAACCTGCCCCTACTCCTTCTTGTATCAGACTGTAAATCAACTCTTGCTGGTGATAATTGAAAGTGACCACACCAATAGATTTACCAGGTTGACTCATTTGAATTTCTTTGATCAAATGAATGACTTCTTGTGCTTCCAACTGGTTGGTCCTATTTTTCCATACCGCATTTGCTATAAACCTGAACTCAATTGGATTAATCGCCTCATTTTGAATTCCTTTGTTGGCAAATATCAATGCATTGTGGTAAAAATGCTCGTTCGAAAATGCAATCAATGCGGGGTGGTTACTCCTATAATGCTGTTTCAAAAGCAAAGATTTAAAATACCGTCCACACAAATCCAGTAATGAATCGTAGCCCAATTCGGGCGTATCATCATCTTCCTCTTCAGACCAACGTACTTTATACAAATCATTAGGACTAAGCTGTTGACTATCACCGGTAACTACAATTTGTTTGGCCCTGTATATTGCTGGAATTCCCTTTTCTGCAAAACATTGTGAAGCTTCATCAAAAATCACCAAATCAAAATATTGTTCCATTGGAAAAACGGCTGAAACAGTTTCAGGGGAAGCCAGCCAACAGGGTAAAATTTTAAAAATATCCTCAGAAAGCGAAGCAATCAGTTTCCTTACCGGCCATATTTTTTTTCTTTTGGTAACCTGGTGCAATAAATCACGGTAAGTAACACGGTTCGATAACCTATTGTATTCAACGTGTTTATGTATATTTTCTTGAAGTCTAAGTTGCAATACTTGTTTGCTTAAAACCGTTTTAGTGGCTACAAGTTGTTTCAATTCCGTACTCAATAAATTGAACCTGTCGGAGTGGTATAATTTAAGTAACGGATACTGCAATTCTAAAGCTTCTTTCCAGGCAATGGCAAAACTATTGTGTAATAAAGGATTGATTTCTGACGTGTTGGTTTCATGGTTCAAAAACAAATAAGCCAATGCAATTTCACTCACCTTAAACGTAGCCAACAAATCATCAAAGGCTTGATAAGTATCAAAATGAGTTACAATTGCACTTTCAATTTCAGCTGTATCTTCCTGATTTATAGTAATTAAAAACTCTAATTGTTCATCTGACAAATACTCCCTATATTTTGTGTACAGTTGTTCCCAGGAAAGGGCATTAGCCAATAAATTATCAATATTTGCATGGGTTTGTACTAAGGTCTCTCCTAGTATTGCCTCTGAAATGATGGTCTCTTTGAGGGCTTGCTTCAATTCAAATAGCTTTATCAACTGATTGATAAATGTTAAAACGTGCTGAACTTCAAGATTTTCTAATTCAAGCAATGAAACACCTTTTATGGCTACTATTTCCTCAATGGCTTTTATATTTTCTTTGGCGTCTACAATCAGCTTTTGTAATTCGAGTAATCCTTCAGGAGTATTTGTTAACTGGTTAGTAACCAGCAATTCTTTTAAAGACTTATACTCCTTATGGAATAATTGATAAGTAGTCTTATTGAAAAATGAAAGGTATTGAACCTGTGCATTTTGCACCAATGCTTCCACTTTTTCCAAATCATTCTCAGTACCTAATTTTAAAGACTTTGCATCAATTTTGGACTCAAACTTCGTTTTATGTTTAAGTAATAATTGGAGGTCTTTTTTATACAAACTCAATGCTTTAAAAACAGTCAAAACAGTTTCGTCATCCAATGTTGTTTTGATGTCCGTTAACAAATTTTCAAATGCCAAAATACTTAAAAACTCCTTCGAAGAATTGGCTAAAAATTCAAAGCCTATAGAGGCAACAATGGTTTTGTATTGAGTTCCTATGTTTTTTAATGCCTCAAGCAATTCTATTTTGAAACTTTGGGGCTGGTTGGCGAAGTTGATTCTTGCATTCCAAAAACTGGATTTAGGAAGCTTTTGAGCGTAAAAAACAAAATGATTTAACTTTTGTTCAAAGCTTCTAATATTTTGGAAATCAACCTCTTTGATGTAATTAGACACATTCAAAAAAGGAGAATTGTAATTTGCGGAGAGTACCAATTCAGAAGGTGCAATACCAAAATCAACCTCATTGTACCAGGCATCCCTGAACGCATCCAACTCCAGCGTTATTTGAGAAATTCGTCTGCTAGTTTCGGTGAATTGTTGTTCAATTCGTAATGCATTGATGTTTTGTGTATTTCGTTTGTGCTCGTCAAATTGCTGAATAAGCAAAGCCATTTTCTGATACAATGAAGAACGATCATGTGCCGGATCATGGATCAATGCAATAAAATCATGGATTCCAATTTCTTTAAAACGCTCATAAACCACTTCTAAGGCTACCCGTTTTTCACAAACGACCAACACCTTTTTTCCTCTTGCAATATAATCGGCGGTAAGGTTGGCAATTAACTGAGATTTTCCCGTTCCTGGAGGACCCTGAACAACTACTGAATGTCCTTTCTTAACAGATTTTAAGATATTTTCCTGAAATATATCAATGGCAAATGGCGTAATAACTTGTTCTTCTAAAACCTCATGGATATAATTTTCTTCCTGAGGCTGACTCATCATGGTCGTGCGGTTGACAAAAAAATCTTCAAGGACTTCTCCTTCACAATTGTCTATTAAAAAATCATAATCTGGTGCCAAAAAAGACCCAAAACTGGGAAACATTCCCAGCACAGCTTCGGGCATTAATTTCAATTCACCCAATTGAAAAAGCGCAGCAAAATCAACACGTTTAAACTCTTGAAAATAAGACAGTTTATCAATAAATGTATCCCTGTTAAACCGCAATTCAAGTCCAATATTTTTCAGTAATTCAAACAATTCGGTCCTGAAAACCAAAGGATCATTGGAATGGTCGGTTTCAAAAGTTTCAATGAGTTCTTCTGCAACTTTATGGTTGTTGTAATGCGTGTATGCCAGTAAAAAACTTTTATTAAAAACCATCCCATCTGCTTCAGGAAGCAATACCCAATCATGCTGCGTTTGGCTAATCGTAACCGGCCACAACAATAACGGACACCTTACCGGAGTACCATCATTAAAAAGTCCCTGAACAAATGGCCAACCAATATACAAATCATGAACCCCTCTTTCTTCAGTAATAAAATCACTTCGTCGAAGAATTGTTTTAAGCCTGTTACTGACTTTGGTCGTCGCCTCATTTCTGGCGTCATTTTTTTTACAAAGTACCAAAGGTGATTTACCTTCAATTAAAGCAGCGATATGCGAAAAACTAGCCTTGTTTTCCAAATAATCAACTTCATGCAAGTCTAAATCATTCAATGAAGACAATCGAGGTAAAAATAAAGACCGATTAGAAGTAGAAAGATTGGTAAGTTTTTTTTGATATGTTTGAAATATATGTTTCAAGAGAATAGTTTTTAGACCTAATGTATTGGATGCACGGTTTAAAGTTTATTTTTGTGGAGAAATAAGCTTAATTTTATACTCATTCAAAACACCTAAAAACCATTCATACCATTAATTCTGACCCTTATTTACTTCATTTTGAATGAACAAAATAAAGACAAAAAGTCGAGAATCAATTTATAAGAATAAATTCAAATTACAATGTATAAATTCATATTTACCTGTATCGTTTGCTTTCAGTGTCACATTTTGTTTGCAACGCAAAAAGATACGATTACGATAGCTGAAATCACGCAAAAAGTTAAATCCGGAAAAACAGATTCTTTGTACTATGGTTTTGATGTAAATGATGAAGTAAGTATTTCATTGTTAACCCTAGGCAATAAGATCAAACAAGTGGAGATTTTTGAAGTCAGGGGAGTTTCACTGTATAAGGCCTATAAAGTTGATACGAACATCCAAAAAACATTTAAAATCAGCAAAAAATGTGTGCTTGGAATTCATATTCAAAATTCCTCTTTTTTAGGAAAAGTTTACCAGCTAACGGTGAAAAGAATAAGTACCAAAAAAGACAAACCATTCAATTCTCACATCGTTTGGAAACCAATTTTTGATACTGCTTTTACAACTACTTTCGAACAATACGTTGAAAAAACAGATACCATTTTTGAAAACATTCTTGACAGAACCAGTAGAATTCATTCCCAAACCTCTATCAATTTTGAGTCGAACAGGCAAATTGTTGACTTTTATTTACCCGCAGACTGCATTGGCTGGACCTATTGGATAAGTGTAGGGAATGAAGGAAAGGCGGCATATTCAGAAGCGAAAAAGGGAGTTATGAAATCGTTGGCAGGTGCTGCAAATTTAATTCCCGAATACGGCCCATTAATTTCCTTAGCGCTCAACGGCGTTATTGCTTTAAACACCTCACTTCCAGGAGACAATATCAATTATTGGTTTGTGGCCAGCAAGCCTGAAACAGAGAAATTCAAACAAAAATCAGATTTCATTTCCTTCAAACAAGGCAATGTATTAAAAGACTATGGGAAAATTAATGCTCCAACCACAGGTGTCGTTTATATTGCATTGTTAAATGACAACCTGGTTGAAGGCATTGATGTAGACCTAAAAGTACTCGCAATCCGCACCAAAGTGAAATATGGCATAAAAACCATCAAAAAGGTAAACAAAATAACTTATAGAAGAACAGAACCTTTTAATGTGTATTAAAGTAGAAGAAAACATCACGCTTACTTACCAAAATTTACATGGAAAAAGTATTACATCTTTTTGATAAATTTAACCCTAAGCTAGATTTTAACTCTGATGATGAACAATTAAAAAATAAAATCACCATCATTTATATACTTTCGTCGGCATGTACCGCTATCGTTTACCATTTTGTGGCGATGTATTTTCACATTTCATTTTTAGTTTATTCTAGCCTGATTTTAAGCATACTGTATAGTTTGATATATATCATTAACTTAAAAGGACATTTATTAACGGCCAAAATATTATACATTCAAGTGACCAATGTCATTTTATTCATTTGTGTTTATAATTTCCCAAACATTGCCAATTTCAAAATTCTTTACGCGACTTTATTTTTTACCATTTTCAGTATTTTCGAATTAAAAGACAAAAAAACAGTTTCGTTAAACGCTGTTTTCTTGGTAGTTTCTTATGTGGCATTAGAACTTTTGATGTCTTATAAACCACCAAAAGTTCATGAATTCCTCATTTCAACCCAGGTAATCTTTGTTCTTAATTTATTGTTATTCACTTTTGGAATGGTGGTCTGTATTTATTTTTTCCTGGAGAATAACGAAAAATACAAATTTGAAATCATTGCCAAAGAAGAAAATTTAAATGCGGTTATTGAAAATAGTCAAAAAGCGATATGGTCAGTTGATACCAACCTTAACATATTGACTATGAACCATAATTTCAAAAACATTACGGAGTTAATCAACAAAGTTGAGCCTCAAAGAGGTGAAAATGTACTCAACTATTTGCCTGAAAAAAATGTAAACATTTCCCATTGGGAAAAAGTATGTAAATCTGTTTTGAATGGTAAAAAGTGTATCGAAGAATTGCAAATAGAATTTGATAGCAATAAGATTTACCTTGAAATCAACTTGTATCCTATAAAAAATACCGCTAAAAAAATTACAGGTATCGCTTTTTTTGGGAAAGACATTACCAAAAGAAAACTAAATGCCGAAATCCTAAACAATAAAAACAACGAACTTTTAAAAGCAAACAAAGAACTTGACCTTTTGGTATACAGGGCTTCGCACGATTTAAGGGCGCCATTGATGTCTATTTTAGGATTAATTAAAATAACTGAATTAGAATTTAAGGATTCTGAAGCTTTAATTAACCTTAATTTGATAACTCAAAGTGTCAATAAATTAGACAGTTACATCAACGATATCATTGATCTTTCAAGGAATTCAAGAGCTGAAATTTCATACA
>Ga0209353_10001854_pt1 | contig 11846 bp, 15 predicted proteins | sample LauGreSpBDMM15SD_2_FD_187561 | JGI IMG/M metagenome (GOLD analysis project Ga0209353, IMG submission 187561) | Freshwater lake microbial communities from Lake Michigan, USA - Sp13.BD.MM15.SD (SPAdes) (version 2) | ecosystem: Environmental > Aquatic > Freshwater > Lake | place: Lake Michigan...
GAAAATGGAGGGGTTCGTGACCACATTGAACCCGGAGAGGTATGGGAACTTAACAATAAGATTGAACATACCGCAGTAAATCATGGCGAAACAACAAGAACACATTTGATCATTGATGTTATGCCAAGAGAATACTATGAAAAAATGTGGATAAAATTTCCCAACTATGCATTTAATAAGGTGCCAAACATTCAAGGAAAGAATAACACATATGACTTAGACAAGGATGGTAACATGTTAGATTACTGGACTTTGTTTGATGATCTACCACACTGCTTTCCAGCAAGGACACACGTATAATGAAATTTACATTTATGGACAAACTAATTGCATACTTGGCGCTACTAAGCGGCCTCAGTATTAGTGCAGTGGCTATTTACTACAGCGTGGCCGGCTTGGTCAGTATTTTCTCTGCTGCCGTCATTCCCATCATTGTCATGGGCGTGGTACTGGAAGTCAGCAAGTTGATTGCCACCATGTGGTTAAAGATCAATTGGACACGAGCCCCGTACTTTATTAAAGCCTATATGTCAGCAGCCATTGTGGTCTTGATGATTATTACATCAATGGGTATCTTTGGTTTCCTAAGCAAAGCGCACAGTGACCAAAGTTTAGTGTCAGGTGATGTACAAAGTAAGATTGCTATCTATGATGAAAAAATTAAAACTGCAAAAGAGAACATTGAAGCCAACCGCAAACAACTTAAACAAATGGATGAGGCGGTTGACCAAGTCATGGGTCGAAGCTCAGACGAAAAAGGTGCAGACAAATCAAATGCTATACGTAAAAGTCAGCAACGTGATCGCGGTGCATTGGCCAAGGACACTGAAGCCAACCAGAAACTTATTGCTAAACTTAATGATGAAGCCGCACCTATTCGTGCAGAAGTACGCAAGGTTGAAGCAGAAGTAGGACCCATCAAATACATTGCGGCATTTATCTATGGCGACAATCCTGATGCCAACGTGCTAGAAAAAGCAGTGACCTGGGTAATTATCATTATTGTTGCAGTGTTTGACCCGCTAGCAGTTATCTTGTTGTTGGCAAGTCAATACAGCTTCCAATGGTTTAAAAAGCGAGAAGAAGAATTAGAAGGAGAACTAACTGATGTTAAAGAGATTGAAACTGTATCTGACAAAGAAGTCTTGCCAATGGTTGCTGAAGCAACAGAGCAGCAAGAAACACTTCCAGTTGATGCAACATTACCTGAGCCCAGTGTTCAACCAGTCGCCGCAGTGGAAACAGTGGGAGAGCCAGTAGTATTAGATATGCCAGGCGCAATCGTACTACCTGAGAAAGTAATTGAAGAAATTGTCAATGACTTCAACGACATTAAACAACCAGTCGATGATATTACTCCTCCAGAAGAATTTGCGCCACCGGGTACTCCAGGGGAAGCATGGTCCACACCAACGCAATCCGAGCAACAACCAGCTGAAAATTCAGATAAAATATATAAGGCAAGTAAAGAAGACATTGCTAACCAAAAGCGCAACAGAGGATGGTTTAATGTAATCTATCCAAAGCGCGATGATACCACTAACTAAAGGTTTATTTTGAATGATTCAAGTGTTTACGTTGTAAGTCCACCAACTCTGCATATTCCAAGTGGCGGTTTAGCCTTTGCATTAATTAGTAATGATAAGGTTTGGCAAGATGCAGTAATTGCTATTTTAGAAAAGGGCATTCAAAATCAGTTGACATTTTATGCAAACGAAGCAGGCGTTAAAGATCCCACTGCATGGGTATGGTACTGGCATGTGGTTGATAATTGCAGTATGATTTTCATTGACATGGCCAGTTGTTCAGAACATGAAATACGCATGGCTCTGGCGATGGCAAAAGTAGACCAACCGGTGATATTTCACGTCAAGCCAGGAAACAGTGAATTTGTTGCATTACTTAATGCAGTTGACATTCCGCATTTTGATGACTTTGAACGCCTGCTTGCAATCATGGAGGTCACACTTGGATAAATCACATCAATTGACATGTAGCTTCTGCAATAAACACAGGGATGAAGTGAAGGCTCTTATTGCAGGCGACAAGGCATACATTTGTAATGAATGTATTCATCTTTGCTTGGATGCAATGGAATCCAGCGGCGAAGACCTACCATCTGAATTCACTGATACAACTACACCCAGTGAAATCAAAGCATTCTTAGATCGATTTGTGATTGGTCAGAATCTTGCCAAGCGTAGTTTAAGTGTTGCAGTACGCAATCACTATAAAAGACTAAGCCAGGGAAAGAACGATCTTATTAAAAAGAGTAATGTACTACTGATTGGACCAACTGGTAGTGGCAAAACATTACTTGCTAAAAAGTTAGCAGAAAAGCTCAACGTTCCATTTGCAATTGCAGATGCAACTACATTGACTGAAAGCGGATATGTCGGCGACGATGTTGAAAGTGTTATACATAGACTACTACAATCAGCCGGCGGCGATATTAAAAAAGCTGAAACAGGTATCATTTACATTGATGAGATTGATAAGAAGGGCCGCAAAAGCGAAAGCGCCAGCATTACTCGTGACGTATCTGGAGAAGGTGTACAACAGGCACTGCTAAAGCTGATTGAAGGTACCGAATGTCGCGTGCCGCAAAATGGTGGCAGGAAGCACCCAGGGTCTGACACCAATATTGTTAACACAAAGAACATATTGTTTATATTAGGCGGAGCATTTGTTGGCCTAGATGAACAAGTTAAAAAGCGTATGAGCGGCGGCGCCCGAATTGGCTTTGGTGCCGAAATAGAACGTGCTGACGTTAAAACGGATCAGTGGCTTGCAGAAGTAGAGCCAGAAGATTTTGTCAAATTCGGAATGATTCCAGAATTTATGGGACGTATCCCAGTCATTGCGGCACTTGATACTTTAACAGTTGAAGACTTGGTTCATATTATGACAGAGCCCGATGACAGCATCGAAAAGGAATACAAAGCAATATTTGCACTGGACCGTGTTGAGCTGGAATTTACACCAGACGCATGTTTAGCTATTGCTAATCTTAGTGTTCTTAAGAAAACGGGAGCCCGTGGACTTAGGAACATTATTGAACAAATTTTACTTGATATACAGTTTAATCTGCCTGAATTAGCTAAAGAAGGATTAAGTAAAGTTATAATTACTGAACAATCAGTGGAAGACCATAGTGTTGTTAGGATTTATACTAACTTAGAAATAGTTGCATAAAATATGAGCAGAGATAATCAACGCCCGAAAATAAGAGGCACGTGTGTAATAGTCAAGGATGACCAGGTTGAAAGAGCCTTACGCAAATTTAAAAATAAGATCCAAGATTCGGGAAAAATGGACGAAGTCCGCGAACGTGGAGAATACGTTAAACCAACAACTGAACGCCGTGTTGCTGCCAACAAAGCAAAACGCCGACACCAAAAACAAGTTGAACAGGACGAGATAAACGGCAAACGTGTGCCGCGTGATGGTGTAAAGCGTCGAATGTATTAATCATTGACTTTTTGTTTAATTTACAGTAAAATGTACATATACTTGCTTAATTAAGGAGACAATATGACAAAACTTTTTCCATATGGCCAATTTGGCATTGGCTTTGATCACATGTTCGATCAGCTTGATCGATTAATGTCAATGTCTGCTAATGCTGGCTACCCACCTTATAATGTTGAACGCATTAGTGATACAGTTGATCGAATCACCATGGCGGTGGCTGGATTCAGCGAAGACGAAATTGAAATTACACATAACGGCAATGTATTGCTGGTCAATGGACAAAAATCTGAGGATGCAAGTGGTACATTTGCATACAAAGGAATCGCCAAAAGAAACTTCCGAAAGGAATTTGTGCTAGCGAATCGAGTTGAAGTAAACACTGCAATCTTAAAAGATGGCCTGCTAATAATTGACTTTGAAAAAATTGCACCAGTTGAAATTGCACCAAAGAAAATTACTTTGTCTAAAGTATAAATATTCGTAACCAACACGGAAAGCTAAAATGTCAGATACTGGAATTCAAACAATTAAAAAGACCGATAATATTACAAACACAAAGGAACCAGAGCGTTTCCGCGTGGTAATTTTAAACGATAATTCAACTCCAATGGAGTTTGTAATTGAATTACTTAAAGTAATTTTTCACCATACACAAGATGCCGCTACGCAAATTATGATCCAAGTACATCAAAATGGAAAAGGTACAGCTGGCATTTATACATACGAAGTTGCTGAGCAAAAGGCAATGGAGTCAACACAAATCGCTCGCACCAACGGGCACCCATTGGGGGTAAGCGTTGAGCTTGCCGGATGATACTCGCAAGTTAATCATTGACTTAGATGATACTTGTATAGATACACTTACAGGTTTTGTTAAGTGGCTAAGCACCCTTGATAGACTCAAGGGTGTAGCAGGCAATAAAATTTCCAATAGAGAACATCTCGGACACTGGTTGAACATACCAGACGAGTTAGCTGATCTTTGGATGAATGAGTTTTGCGAACACTCGTGGCAATGGGGTGCATTGCTTCCACTGCTGGGTGCAGAAAAAGTACTAAAACATTTTCCATTAAATGGCTGGACAGTTGTAGGTTATAGCAAAGCCAGTAAGGATATGCATCGTGCAATTCTTAGACGTGCCAATCTAGAGTTATTATTTCCTGGTATAATAAAAGAACTATACGTTGTATCAAGGAATACCAATCTGTATTCATTGCTGTTAGAACACGATGATGCTGTATGTGTAACCTCAACAGAAAGTGTAGCAAGGGCAAGTGCTCAAGCAGGTCACGCAACCTATCTAATTAACCAGCCATGGAACGCTAACTTTTCTGATATATCTGCTCGTAAGTTCAATAACTGGCATGATATCGGAAAAGAATTATTGACTTAACATTCAACGTTTGCAGGCATAATTACTATTATGAATCCCATTATTCCTCCTAAAGTAACAATATTAGCCCATGTGAACTGGCGAAACAGTAGACTAACTGGCCGCACATTAACTCTACCAACAGGGCAAGCATTGCCTGCAGAACTTAACCCTGGCGAATGGGTAGTACTTGACATACACTCTGCAATGCAGTTATTGAATGGACGAAGTCCGTTTAACGAATGGGTCAGGCTTGGTGCTCGCGTTATGCACATGCCTGATGTTAACGTTGATTTCTTAAGTCGTATTAGTCCTGCGGCCTGGCCCGAGATTGCACTTGTAGATGAAAAATGGACTCCTATTAAATGGATTCCACTTGATATCCCCAAAATTGAACCTGATGACTGGGACCTGTTCTGGAAGCTATGGAATGAAAAACAAGCTGACATCACACGTGGTCAAGCAGAGACACAGTTCTGGAAAGGCCTATGTTGCTTCCTGCACCCGGAAGTAGATCATACTAAATTCAACTATAAGAACACAGTGGTAGATGATTGGACTGGGCACTTCCCTAAAATGTTCCAACAGATCTTTGATTGCTTGCCTTTCCACAGTGTTGAAAAAGTTGTGCTGTGGTCAAACATCAACGAAGTAACTCCGCATATAGACCCAGACGCAGTTATCTATCCGTGGCCAGATAGCTTGCGTATTATGATATGGGACTCTAACGATGGTCCTACATTCTGGATTAGTTCATGGCCAGAACGCACAGCAGATTATGACCCTAAACCTATTACTGTAAGAACAGGTGCGGCATATGGCGTCAGCGCAGAACGAGTTCTTATGAAAAATAGAACCTATGTTGAGTTGCCCCCAGACACAAATACATTTGTATTCAACAACGGCGCATTCATGCACGGTGCCGACCTAGCCAAGCCAAAGATTATTATGGCAGTTAAAGGTAGACCAAAGATTACAGAATGGCTCAAAGCATTGGAGCCAAGTTATGAAAAATACAAAGATTGGATTACAAAATGAACATCTTTGATAAAGCAAACGTGCAGCCAAAAGAAGTTTCGGAACGAGCGGCCAGAGCTGCTGCCGCAGTATTAGCAATGTCAAAGCAGTTGGAAGAACAGCGAGAACGCCAGCTTGCAGAAGAAAAATGGCAACAAGACATAGCTAACTTTCAACGCATGGAACGAGAACAAGCTGAAGTTTTAAAGAAAGTAGAAATAGATGAGCACAGTGTTAGGAAGCTGGCGCAGTTTAGTAAAGAGCAAAATAAGTTTGTTGTTAAACACTTGGACGCAATTCCAGACTCAATGATAACTGCCAGGTACCTTGACTTGGTTGCTCCTTATAAAATTTCAGAACCTGTTTGTATTGTACTGCCAAAAAGAACGTATGCACCTTTAATTAAATTTGAACTTCCCAAGTCTGTTGATTTTCAGCAACTGACAACAGACACAGTGGATGCTCTTAGAGAGTTTGGTGAATGGAATTATAGATTACCAGATTCTAGAAGGATTAAAAAAGATTTAAGTTATGGTGGACTTGGCTTAACCTACAATCCTAACCACATTGATGGCAATACTGCAAATGTGCATGAGCAAGTGCAGGGCAATCATAAGCCTGGCACCAAGGGCGTATTGAATCCGTATTCAAACCATAGCGTTGGTTCAATGCCGTTGAATAAAAAGAATAGCCATTTTGATACCCTGGGGCTTGTTTATAGAACACCTGCAAGCCAGTATAAATCATTGGGTACTTTCTTAAACAGTTTTAAGCGCACCATGGTTAGGACAGCTATTCGTATCATTTATTCCGAACATGAAGGACCGGTAGGTGATGACAAGTATGCAGGTGTAACATGGCACAAAGACGAAGCCATGACCTGCAACCTACGCATTAATATTCCAATCGTTACACACCCGGATTATGTACTTGAGCAAGCAGACATTGAGCCGCGACATTTAGAAGCAGGATACGGATACAGTTGGGACACCAACACATCTCATCGTGCGTATGCATTAACAAGAACAGCGCCGCCGCGTATTCACTTAATGTTAGGCTTTAGTTGCTGGTGGGATTTTGATGAAGAAAACGGCACATGGACTTCAAACGAGTTTGCCGGGAAGAAACATCCAATGGATATGTTGTTTGACGGAGATGTTATTGAAGGCATTAATTTCATTGAGTGTTAAGCTGATGCCGCTGTAATACACCATGATAAACTTATTTAATAAGTCAAATAATTTGATGTTTTAAATGGCTTGCCGTAGTAAGCATTTTCCAATTGAGTCATAATTTTATGCTTCATTTGACGTACTTTTGGATGGGCATGATCGTACTCAAACGCTTTCATAAATCGTCCCCAACTGTTAGGGCGAACTCGTTTTGGAACTGCTGAATCTAAGTATTCTCGTATGGCTTTTGGATCAACGCCAAATTTATCAATCATGTCCTGTGCAAGATTAAATGCGTGAGCGCCCATTTCGTCTCTATGGCCGTAGTACTCTTGCCATGCACGATCTTTGGCATAATAAGCAGTACTTTCAAATCCTGGAATATCTTTAAAGTTTCTAGCACGATATTGGCGTGTATGTATAATTTCGTGTAACACAGTATCTGCAAACAGTGTACAAATTCGTTCCCAACGATATGAACTAGTTTTCAAAGTTTGAGTAGCTGTGGGGAATGAAAAACCAATTTCAATGAATCGCTTTTTTCCTTGTTTATCATCGTCACTGTAATAAGCACCACCTATCCAAATTTCGTCTGATTTAACGGGCTTGTGTCTATTACTAACTACCTTAACCGGAAGGTGTGCTTTAATATGCTTACTTAACTGACGAGTAATTTCACCTATAGGCAAGCGTTTGTCTACAATCTCCGGTTTGAGACTGTAAAGCATTGAGTACAGTGTATCTCGATCCAATGCGGACCAATTAAAAGCCTGACGTGTCATAGAATCCTCCCGATAATAGTATTTATAGTAAACCAGTTTCTTATATGTGTACGCATTATGACAAAATCTAGCCCGTTAACCACATTTAGAATCTACGCAGTTGTCTATAGCGGATAACTATTTGCATGACAAACTTATTTAATTTGACTAATCCAAATGCAGTACCGGGCCTTGGAGTTAGTGGCAGCAGAGCCGGTTTCAATGTTAGTGCATTGCAGAGCCAACCAGGCCTTATTGCCGCAGAAACTGCATTAAACAGTATTGGTAATTTTGAACCACTGGATTACAAATTAGATCATTACGGTGTTGAAGCAGTTATCAATGAAAAGTATAGTAACGATTGGGTTGATTATCTTCCAAGAACTGATCGTCCAAACAACCGTAAGAGTATGTCTCTTACAACTATTCCAGGTTGGGATCATACAGCACCTCCAAGTATCCCCGAAGCTACTATTAAGATGGGCAGAAATGTCAGCGAAGGAGAATTCTCAGTTCCAACTTCATTATACAATGATTGCAACAGAGCAAATAATCATAGTCAGCATAGTTTAAAAGGGTTCTTAGATGAGTGGGCTCCTTTGGGACGTACATTCATTGTTAGAAGTGATATTGGCGGGTACTTTGTTCCGCATCGAGATCACCCCGGCATGCCAAGACCTACATTTCGTTTAGTGGCGTTCTTAAGCAATGTTGCTCCACTTGAGTATGATTGGTGGATGGACGATCGTAAAATGAATATTGAAGTTGGCCGTGTGTACTATGTTAACACTCGCATGACTCATAGAACAATTAGTTGGGTAGATAACTCTATGCATTTAATTGTCAATGTACCAATGACTTTGGAAAATGTTGACAAGGTCTTGAAGAATTTACAGCACAGGCACTAAATGATTGTACTAGCAGGTCCCAAAGACGACGAGCAACAGATTGTCATTGAATTACCAGAGCAACATAAACGCATTGGTGTAATGTTATCAGGTGGTGCAGACAGCGCAATATTACTTTACTTGTTGGCATTAGAAAGAAAGATGTCTAACAGTGAGCATGAACTAATTCCATTGACTGTACCACGCAGTGACGGAGCATGGGATTATGTGAGTCCCATAGTTGACTTTGTTAACGATCTTTTAAAGACTGATTTACCCACTCCAATTATGGTAGGTGATGCAACATTACATCACAGTCAGCAAACGTACTCAGGCGAACGTGATGCCAGAGACAATCATGCCATACAACACATCTTCTACGGAAGTCAGGCACATCCTCCTGTGCCGATGCCAGGGGAATATCCAGCCAGACCTCCGCATATACACTTTAGAAATAATGCCGGAGTAATAACAACCACCTGCCCTTTTGCGCTACTAGACAAGAGGCATACAATAGCATTGTTTGACATATTTGATGTATGGCCACTTGCGGCAATTACTCATAGTTGCACCGCACTCACAGCAGGTCGCTGTGGAGCATGTTATAATTGTGTTGAGCGTAAATGGGCGTTAGATGAAATGGGATTTCAAGACCCTGGTGCTATGTAACGCTTGTTGGTCTGGATATCGGCAGCTGCCTTGCACCATTTATTAGGGCAGATGACTGGATTTGATAATAAATCAAACGCATCAATCCTTCCGAGTTGTTGCGCACCGCAATTGCCAGCGTATGCATATCCATCAAAGTCAATTGATATTACGTTTCTACCAGCACTACATTCCCACCCTGTAAAACTATGTTGCCAGTTATTGACTACTTCAAACGGATTCACCATTCTTGCTGATGAACCATCTTCGTAGTATATCACAGGTGAAATATTCATGTTTTTGTATGGCGCTCTTTGTAGTGGTTGTTCTCCAGTTGCATAGATACTTTTAATATATTCCATTTGCTCTAACGTATAGTCCCACGGAGTACCACTGTTGGGCCCATCATCATGGTCTGTTATAATCTTACCAGAAACATATGGTCGCAATCGCGACGACATTTGATTATACATTTCTTGTATACGATTCCAGTTTCCTGGATCGCACATCATATTATAAGCCAATTGTACGTTGTTATCCAATAAGAATTCACCCAACTCATTGATCTTATCAATTTTACTAAATTCGGGGTGTAGGCTAATAGTAAGTTTATCTGGTAAATGGTGTAGGCCTTGCCACCATTTGAAATCACGTGAGCCATTTGTAATAGTTTCAATGGTACCATGAGGATGCAGTGTGTTAACTATTTCTTCATACATGGGATGTAGGGTAGGCTCGCCGCCACCTATTGAAACAAGCAATACTCTGTCCTTGGCGTGAATATTTATTAACCTGTCTATAAAAGTTCTTATCTCATCATTTGATGGGAAACCTGGTTTTCTGCCGCTTTTAAAGTCACCTGCATGAAGAGCGGCAGGGCAATAGTTACATCTAAAATTACAAAAATCTGTCAGAGTCCAGTACACATATAGAACATCGTAGTTTCTTTTAATTTCAATTATTTTTGACATTATTTTCTCGATACAAACACACTCAAGCCAAGCTTGGTAGCAATTCCATGCCTTGGGAATGGTGTATTAACATGTAGCCTATTGCGTGGGAATGTAATAGGTGTTCCAGGAGTCCATGTAAACATCTTGTCAACTGTAAGCCCGTAAAAATTACTGGGATTTAAATGTGGGCAATTATCCAACAACCACCCATCCATTGTACCTTCTTCAATGTTGCCAACGTCCGCATAATCCTTTACAACAATATTGTATTCATTGGGTTCGTCTGGACTGCCACGCAAGAAGAACGCCGCATCTCCTGCCCAGGTTTGATTAAGCACAATAAACTTATTCTTATCTAACTGAGCAGTAACATCTTCTTTAAATGTCATTGCCAATGGGAATACAAATGTTTGCCATACTTTTTCTGGCCCTTGTTTGCCTGTGTCAGCATGTACACGATAACCTGTGTTGGTAAGAAAGAAATTGCCGCCATCCCTTTCCCATGTACCTTCTCCTAGTTCTTTATCAATGATAGGTTTGACAATTTCCATAGCAGGATCTAAGTCTATTGCAAATGCACGACCAGGGTAGCTTTGCATCTGTGAATTATTTGTAAAGCATTCTATTAGCCCCAGCAGTTGGTCTTCTGTTAAAGGGGCAAGTTCTTTTGGACCTATCATTGTATTGGAAATTTCTTATCTAGTTCACTGATAATCTCGTCGTTCAGTGTTAATTTTTGAGAATCGAAGTTCTTCTTGATTCTATCTGGATCTGTAGACTTTGGAATTGAAATAAAATTTGGATTCCGAATAGTCCATGCTATGGCAAGTTGTGCAGGAATATACCCGTAACGTTGGGCAATATCAACAAACAGTTGGTCTTTGAATATTGCACTATTACCCAGCGGTCCCCATGCCATTGTTGTAACATTGTGATTGTTGTTCCAAGGTATAATTTCTTTTTCATGTGGTCTGTGAGTCACAGCATATCTAATTTGGTGTGTAGATATAGTGCTGCCTGCACCCAGCTGATGTTCTATCTTTTGCCATTCTTCAAGAGAATGCTTGCTAAAATTACTTACACCATAACTTTTAATAAGCCCTCTTTGCTTTAGTTCTAACATGGCTTCAATAGCTGGCTCAATTGGCATGGCACCTTCGCGCCAGTGTAAGAGATATGTATCAATGTAACCACACTTCATTTTAGCAATGCTCTGTTCACATGATGCAACGACATCGTCGACTGTTAGTGCATTCTTAGGAAGTACTTTAGAGACCAAGTGGAGTTCATCTCTTTTGCCAGAATCAGCCAGTGCTTGCCCAATTAAGGTTTCGGTCTTGCCTTCTCCGTACATTTCAGCAGTATCAAAAACTCGATAGCCCAGATCAATTGCATGGCGTACTGCTGCCAAGTGTCTGTTCCATTTTGTTGGCTCAATGCTCTCCCCAATGCCCGAAGTACCAAATCCAATCTGTGTGTTAAAGTGATTGCTCATATAGATATTTATGTACTACTATAACTGTGTGCAAGATCAGGATTGTCAACGCTGGTGTCATGCAAT
>Ga0209353_10001856_pt1 | contig 11843 bp, 10 predicted proteins | sample LauGreSpBDMM15SD_2_FD_187561 | JGI IMG/M metagenome (GOLD analysis project Ga0209353, IMG submission 187561) | Freshwater lake microbial communities from Lake Michigan, USA - Sp13.BD.MM15.SD (SPAdes) (version 2) | ecosystem: Environmental > Aquatic > Freshwater > Lake | place: Lake Michigan...
TGAGGACAGGATCAGCAGGGCAGTCAATGATGATCCCAAGCTCGAAGGGCTGATAGGATTGGCCGATTTAGGGCTAAAAGAGAGAGGCTTCGAGGTGTATCCATACCTAGAGGTGGTCGAGATAGAAGGGGTGCTATTTAGCCATTTTTTCACTAGCGGCACAATGGGTAGGCCCGTATCGAGCGCAAGAGCATTGCTGACGAAGAAGATGATGTCTTGTGTTATGGGCCATGTGCAGGATAGGGACATAGCCTTTGGGCGGAAAGGTAACGGGCAGGCCGTCACGGGGCTATTTGCCGGTATCTTCTACCAGCACTACGAGGACTACTTAGGCCAGCAAGGTAACAAGAACTGGGCGGGTGTCTGGATACTAAACGAAGTAAACAAGGGTTCTTTCGATGAGTTGCCAGTCAGTATGGGATTTCTACGGAAGAAGTACGGTACAGCTAAGAAACCAATAACCCGGAAGAGGAAAGTATGAAACTAAGCACCGATCCGAAAGCTACCTGTCTGTACGGTCTACCAGGTTGTGAATGTAAGGCAGACGTAGCCAAGATTATAAAGGAAGACGAAGAGGCCGAGAAGTACAAGCAAGCATTGATAGACGCCTACCTTGCCTTTACGCCAAAGGAGACCGAAGAAGACGATGTAGAACGGCCCAGCCACTACAACACCGGGGCGGTAGAGTGCATTGAGGGCTTGGAGGCCTGCCTCAGTGCGGAGGAGTACCAAGGCTACCTGCGGGGAAATGCTATGAAGTACCTCTGGCGGTGTAGCTACAAAGGCTCGATGGTTAAAGACCTTAAAAAGGCAACGTGGTACATAGAAAGATTGGTAGAAAAGCTAGGCGGATAACCTAGTAGTATAAGAAAAGTCTGAGTAGTACCCCTTAGCCCCGTACGGTTTCCAGCACCGTACGGGGCTTTTTTATGGGTGTTATTTTGCGGCTTCCTCCAGCAGTTTAGCCGACATGGGGTTTGCCTGCTTAAATTTATCAAAAGAGCCGTTTGCTTGCATGGCGCGGTACGCTGCAACCCTTTGAGATTTGCCCATCTTGGCAATAGTGCCTTTTATTCCCTCATCCATTGATGACGCTGCGGCTGCTGTAGTACCAACAGAGCCAGCTTCCGTAGCGGTCGCTATGGTCTTGTTTTCGTTTATTACTTTCTGTAAGAACTGCTGCCACCCAGCCTGCCCAGCCAGCCCACGCTGGAACCACGGGGCGGCAAGAACCCTGGAAACACCAGCACCTAGGGCAGGGCCAACAAGCGCACCACCGGGGCCAGCTACTTGGAAAAGGATACCAGACATAAGGGATGACAGGATAATAGAGGGGAGCCAAGCCTCCGCTGCTGTCATTTTTGCAGTGTTCCCCTGCCGAGGAAGAAGATTAGTCAGGTTGTCCCTAGTTGTACGGACACCTGCAAGCTGGTCTTCTAAAGCAGTTATTTCAGACTGAGCAGCTACAGCACCTGATCGGGTAGCTCTAAACATCTCAGTAGCTGCGTTCTTAGGAACTGCGTCTACAACCGCTTTTAGTTCTTTTGTTCTCCTGGCTACTTCAGCGGCTAACTCATCTTCCCTGCGCTGTAGTGCTTGCAGTGTCTGCTGTGCCGCTACTGACTGCGCCTGTTGTGATGCGGAGACAAGCGTGGCTTCTGCGTTAGCCACAGACGCCTGTGCGTTGTAGGCCTCCTGTTGAAAAGGAGCTTTGTTTACACCTACGTCTTTCTTAAACAGCTTACCCACAGAGGTAAGCCAGTCAGTAGGGCTAAACGCGCCTTGCTCCTTAAATGCACTTGAAATAGCAGTATCCACAGCAAGTTTGGAACGGTAGGCCGCTTTATGTTCAAGGAACTTCGCTAAGTCAGCAGGGGACAGTTGTTCTTCTACAATATCATCTATCACGCTTTTCAGTTCTAACCAGACCGTTCTCATTAACGGGTCTGTCCCTCCACTTCCTGGAGCATACTGGTTACTAACCATCCCTGATATTTTAGTACGCAGAGTTGCTAAGGCACTCCCCTTAATTTGCCCCTTGTCGTCCATAAGAGCAGTTAAGTAGTTTCCTACTTCCTTTCTAACATTTTCTAACCTGCCCCCTTCTTGCGCCAGTTCTTGGAGGTCTGTCTCATCCAGCGCCTTCTCTACTTTACCAACTACTTCTGCAATACTCATTTCCTTTGTGGTAGTTGTAGTAGGTGCTGTTCTTCCTCCAAGCAGAAGAGGCTTACCCGCAGTAGTAGTTGTTGTGACTACTTCTTTCCCTATTTGAAAGGTTCCGTTGTTGAGCATACTGAAGCCGTGTTGGTTCCAAGCCTCGCGGAGTGCCTTGTTTGCTTCGAGGTACTTACCCTGCTCCATTAGGCTAAGTATAGTCTGCTTAACAACAACAGGGAAACTGTCAGGGACTGCTGCCTGCGCCACTTGTGACCGAAAAGCTGCGGGGATAGCTGTTGTGACTACTTCTGCTGTGGCTGCATCTCTCTTAATAGCCGCTAAAGCAGTTGCATAGTCAGCCCGTATGCTTCGGGTCCTCCCAGCACTGGACTGCCTAATAACCTGCTCTAGTCTCCTTCCTTCTTCTTTTGCACTTGCAGCTACCCTAGAGGCAAGGGCAACTGTAACGGCTTTGGTCTGTGCAAGGTTTTTACTAAAGTTATCTATTTTAGTAAATAATGGCGTATACCACCGAGCCGCCTGGTTATCCATTGTTCCTGCGCCCCAAAAGGCTCTACCCACAAGACTCCGGTATACCCAACCAAGTGCTGGGTTATTTTCTCCAGCCGCCAACGTAAGAGGAACAAAGTCTTTCCCTTTTCCTAAAGACTGGACTACGCTGTTTTTTGTAAGAGCAGAGCCTATGACAGGGAATAAAGCAGCTAAGGGGGAGAAAGCTGCGGTCATAGCGGCTCCCTGGCCGCCCGCTGTAGCTATTCTACCCAACTGCGCCATGTCCATAGGAGCTTGTTCCGGTTCTCTTTTCCCAATGGCGTACAGGCCGCCAGCAGCAGCCATTGTGGGGACGGCCTCTACCGTAGCGGTAACACCACTTTTAAAAGGAGACACAGCCTGAGGCGCCCTTGCAAGAGTTGTGGCAAGGCCCGGTGATGTGGTGGCCCGCGCTTCCATGTTAGCAAGCGCCTGTTGCGTCCTTGTAGCATATAGCCCTGTAAGGCTCCCTAGTTTATCACTCCCCGTGAGTACAGCGTTCTTGAGCTTACCCGCTACAATACTAATGGGCTTGTTTGCGGGGCTTATTAAGGAACCCACCACTTCCAAGCCTAGAGAGGCGCCAGGGTGATTAGCGGTGTATATGTTTCTTTCATCTTGAAGGTGACTCATCATATCGTTGTAAATGGCCCTAAAGGGCTTTCTAGGAGCGCCTTCAGCAAGACCCGGCTGCGCAATAGTGGCAACAGCGGCAGCTACGCCTGCACCTATCTCATCAGAGAACCCATATACCATTCCGTCCAGCATTGCCCTTGCAGCCATTATAGGGTCTTCATACCACCCAGGTGCTGCTGTAGGCAAGCCGCTTTGCTGATCCCTTCTCTGGGTATCCGCAGAGAGTACCTGTTCTTCTGGGGGCATAGGAGGACCCAGCGGCCCCATAGGAATCTCACCTGAAGAAGTAGGCTGCTGCGCCAAAGGCTGTGGAACTACCTCAGTGCTAAACGCCCCAGGAGGCTGTACAGTCTGGGGAGGAACTACGGAAGTTTCTAAAGGAGCTGCTTGCTGCCGTGCAGAACCTCTAGGGCCAAGCGGCCCCATTGGAGTATTATTATCTGCCATATTATTTACCTAATCGTTGTGCTTTAGCCAATGCCAGTGCGTCTTCTGTGGTGTCTGCTACCAATACCTCTACCGGGACTGCTCCCTCACTAACCTCAAAGTACGTTCGATACGGAGGAGTTAACTCTGGGCGAGTGGCTACGCTGTATATAGGGTCATCAGCTAAGACAACTAAAGGAAGTCCCATTGCAAGATTACGCACATTATATAAGTGCAAGCTATAGTCATTCATAGCCTCTTCTATTGCGGGACGCCCTTGGGCTGTTTTAAGATTCTCAACAGCACTCCCAAGAGCTTTAAACTCAGGCTCTGAAGTGCCCCCAAGCCCTGTACCCACAGCGCCTACTGACGCGGCATCTGTGCGCATCTTTTGAATCTGGTCAAACGTAGTCCCAGAAACTATACTTTCTACAACGCTTTTAAACCTACCAGCATCTGTATCCATCGGGTAGTCTTCCAAGTAGCTATTGAAACCACCTATTTTAGACTGCGGATCGTTTATGATATTCAACGCTTGCTCCACGTTCCTCATAATAGGAGCTACAGAACCAAGGGTGTTCCTCGTAATCTGCTGCCCTTTTGCTATGTTTGCTGGAGTGCCGGGAGTATTTTCAAGCCATTCCTTTACACCGCCTGCGTCTTTTACTGCTCCTGATTCTATAGCATCAACAAGGCTCCTGTTAAGCGGATTCTCCATGTCGCCTGTTATCCAGTTGTTACTAGCAGCGTTCTGGAGAAGCGCCCTAACAAGCTGTGGGCTTACTGGAGTCTCTGTTTTAGTAGTCCCTGTCGCTCTTGTAGGCGCACTTACTAGGCGAGCAGCGTCTGGGGTCATCCATTTTCCACCTACGTCTACCAAGCCCTTCTCATCCACCCTATACGATACAAGGTTTCCTGTTTCAGTAACAAAGTCTGCTATATCCGCTTTGAACTGAGTCGGTGTAGGTATTGGTTCTTTAAACTGTGTAAATATTTTATCTATAATACCTGGGAGCGACTCTACAGAGATTGCCCCTGAAGCCACTGGCGCCCTCAGTGCCCCCAACGCTGTTTTAACATTTGTATTTGTCGTTCCGGCAAGGGTACTGTCCAAAAGGGTTACGCCTGTTCCTATTTGAAGCTGTGTTCTTCCTGTAGCGGCCACCTTCTGCGCTTCCTGTGTCGCCATCATTTGGGCCTGCATCCCAAACTGTGCAGCCGCAGCAGTATCACCGGCCTGCTGTGCCATCTGCGCCATCTGGGACAAGCCCGCAGACGTACCCATATCAGGTGGATTAGCCGCTAACTGCTCCCGCATCTTCTGCGCAGGGTCACGCATATCCAAGCCGAACATGCTGCCGAGTGATCCCTTCATGGAAGCCACCCGTGTAGGTGAGTAGTACGCAGACGCTGCGCCTGCGCCACCCTGGAGCAACTGCATCATATCAGCGCCTTTAGTGCGCAGTTCCGCCTGTTTGTCCACAGGGGTCAGCAGATTTGCCAACAGACTTTGTAAGTCAGCCATAATGTATCCTCTAGCCTTTAAACTTATTAAAGAGATTTGAAAAGAGTCCGCCTACAAGACTACTAGCGTCCCCACCTGTTCCGCCTGTCTGTGGAGCAAACATAGCTTCCATGATCTGCTGAAGGTATATTTCTCTAAGGTTACTAGCCCGTTGTTCACCTTGGATGCCAGCTTCGATACCGGACTGTGACAACCCGGCACCTGTAACAAGTCCCTGCTGCTGCCCACGAGATACCAGTTCACTGTATGGCGTAGCTGCCTGCATCATCGCAAGCATCTGTTCCTGTGGCTTGTACCCTGTGGTAAACATGCTCTGACCGGCATTAAAGAGCTGTTGCTGTTCCGTCAGTGCTTGCTGTCTGGACGTCAAAGCATCCGCTGAACGCTGCTGCTCCTGCGCCTTGGCAAAGGCAAACTGCTCAGGTGTGCCCCCGTACTGTGCCGTATTGACACCTGAACGGCCTTGGTTAAACATACGTTGTTCTAACGCCAGAGCCTCTTGTTCACGCTGTGGCGCTCTCATAGCGTCAAACATGCCCATAAGCTGCTCTTGGCGGGGCTGTAGCGACTGATCGGCTGTAGCGCCCTGCATCAAGTCCATGCCTCTACCCTGAAGCTGCTGCATCATTGCCTGCTGCTCTGGAGACATGTTCATGGATAGGCCAGTGTTAGTGGCGCTAAAGCCCCCTTGTGGGCCAGCCGTTACGGTATACGGCTTAAACTCTGCTCCTGCCCTCGCTTGCTCCGCAAGGGCCATAAGGGCTTCTTGGCTCTTCTGTCCTGCGGCAGTGGTGTCGTCAATACCTTGTTTAGCAAGGACAGCGTTAGCTCCCACGTTAAGCATACCGCCAAGGTTGTTACCGAGGAAGTCTGCCCAGTTAAACGATGTAGAAGGAGTCGCTGGGGCCGCTGTCTGCTGCTGTGATACCTGTGGGTTGTACCCAGAAGGCGTATTGAGAAGTGGGCCGGGAACCGTTGTCTGCTGCGTCTGATACATCCTAGGGTCATACCCAGAAGGCATGGTAACAAGACTACCCGGTGCCCCGCCTGTCTGTGGCTGTGACACTAAGGGGTTGTAGTTGGGCGCAAGAAGATTGCCTGAGTATGCCATTAGTATGTACCTCCAGTGATCGTAGCTGCCGTAAGCGTCCCTGTGAACGTAGGAGACGCTGTATTAGCCTTAGTAGCCACGGCAGTAGCTATATTGTCAAACTCAAGGTCAAAGTCAACACCCTTGATGAGCTTGGCAGGATTCCCTGTGGTAAGCCCGTCTTTAACTGTAAAGGCTGTAGTCTTAGTATAGTCCGACATTAATAAATCCTCCCAAGTAACGCTAATATGTCTAATTGCTGAATGGAGAAAGAGCCTCCGTTGACCTCTACTTGAATCCCTACAGTAACCAAAGAACCAGAACCCGAAGCGTTTACAGAAGGCCGTACAATAGCGCCACCGCCCCCGTACTGTGCCAGGCTGTACTCGGCAATGCTAAACTCACCACCCGCTACGGATGTCAGGGATATAGTTCTCTTGGTGTAGGCAGTGCTGTAGTCAAAAGACCAGTTCAGCACCACATCCATGCTAGTGTCGGTGATAACAGTAAGGGCAAACTTCTTTAGGAATTTTAGGACAGCGGGTTGGCCAAAACCGAGAGGATTGCTGAAGTATTCTAGGAGGTACGAGGATGTGTTATCGACATAGCCGGTATACCTTGCAATACCGCTTAGTTTACCAAAGTATACCTGACCTGACTGTGTCCGGTAGCAACTAAGCGGCTCGATACCTGTCCATGTGGTTATCCTGTGAGCGCCATCTTCTGACTTGCCCCTATTGTCTATGCAGTAGGTAATAGCAACGGTAGGGAAGTTAAGAAGGTAGAATCCTTCCTCTGGGCTAAACATTGCCGTAATGCGCCCAGTCTCGCTGGCAAGAGCTGCTATTATATCATCTCTGACGTTCTTTGTAATGTCAAAAGTAGGGGACGACTTCTCCTGTATAACTCTGCCAAGGCTCTGTACGCCAAAGGAGGACAGGAACAATATTTCATCCCCTGTAGACACTACCGAACACTGTGCTTGGCAGCCCATACCGGATATGGAGTCCTGAAGCGCCATTGTGCTAGGGTCGTCTGCGCCTGAGAAAAGCAGAATAGAACGCTTACCAAAGATAACCAGAAAGTTATTATGCGAGGCAAGTGCGACTATCTCATCATACCCCGTAGGCCAATGAGATTGTATGTTAATAGACCCTGAAGTGCCGCCTATCCATCGAGTACCGTCTAGTAAATCAGACCAATAAACGGTAGACTTATCTGAAGTAAAGTCTGCGCACCACAGCCTACCGTAAGCAGACAAGACTTCATTAGCCTGCGGAGGTGTCCCCAAAGCATGGGAGTGTGACGACATCTTCATTACGGTATCGGTAGTGGGATCGTACAGCAGAGGCTCGTAGCCCCTTTGGAAGAAGTAGGTATGATCTACATGGGATACCATCTTCCAGAGGTTAGAGGTGATGGTATAGGCTACCGGCGTTCTATCTACTAGGGTAGTAATCCCAGAAAGTATCTTATTATGTCCTGTGCTAAATATGGTGGAGACACCGGCAGTGGACACATGTTCATGGATAGCGTAGAGGCCCGTACCGCCTGAGATTGCGGTAGCGTTAGTGGTAAGGTACTGGTATCCCTTACGGGCACCTATGCGTCCAAAGCGGTCAATTACACAGTTGTTAGCAATGGCGGCAAAGGACTGATCGACACCCAGCGGGCTATCCTGTGTGTTAATGCCCAAGAACCCTGGAGCACTAAGCGTGATGCTCTGTAGGGGCTGCGCCATTATACTTCCCTCCATGTAAGGTCTTGTGGGTAGTGCTGTGCGTCAAGGGCTATGGCATCCCCTAAAGCTATAGATGCAAACTGGAATAGCTCCTGAGCAGCCGTACCGCCTGTTTCACCACGTTCACGGGCTGCTAAGGCGTATGCAAGAGATGTAATGGGGTATATCGGCAAGGATGTTGTATCTGTAGCGTTTACAAGGTCACTTCCCCGTATGGTCATATCAAACTTAAGCGTGTAAGAACCATCCGGGATAGGATAAACATCTATCTGCATGTCTCCGTTAGCGTCTAAGCCTCGGTAGCAGTAGTCCGTAGGCGCTCCAGACGCGGGGGAGTTCAATAGGAACCGTGAGTTAAATTCTACAGGAGTCCACTGGCGCATCCTTGCATTCTGGGTATCGTTAATGGCATCGTGTATCTGGAAGTCTACTCCAGCACCTGTAAGGCTGTACTGGTAATCCCCTACGGTAGCGGAGACTGTTTGCGTACTTCTCAGGCACGTCCATGTCCAAGCCCTTTGTACTACGTCACGGGCCTCATTCACAAAGTCGCCTACAAGGACTGAGTAGGTGTTATCTGTTATAGAGGACACTTCAGTCTCGCGCATCTTGCGGAGAACCCTATTGGTCAATTCTAGGTATGTACTCATTACTACCGCCTCTATTGTCTATACTGTGAAGATAGGAGGTTCCCCAACATGCCAAAGTCCCTGTTAAACTTAAAGGCTGGGTCAAAGACCATCTGGGTTGTTCTTTCTGTAACGGGAGCAGCTTCTATTTTAGGCTTTGGCGTAGTACCAGTGCCGGTACCGCCTGTGCCAGTTCCTGTACCAGTACCGGGTATGCCGGTGACAGGATCACCAACGGTAGGAGTCGTAACAGGAGTCGTAACAGGAGTCGTAACAGTTTTAGGGAACACAAAAGGCATAACTGTAGCGCCTGTACCTGTTCCAACACCCTGACCATCCCCTTGACCAATAACTCCCGCACCATTCCCGGTAGCAGTCCCTGTAGTATTCCCTGTGGTAGTCCCTGTAGTATTCCCTGTGGTAGTCCCTGTAGTAGTGCCTGCGGTATCGTACCGAGTAGCTACTTCAGCAACATCCCGCCCGGTTGCTGCCGCTACGTCTGCTACCGTTACGCCATTAGCGTCCATAGCTACCCGTCTTTCTGCATCTGTAGCGTTTGGGTTACGCCTGAGCCAGTCTAGGATGTTGCCAAACAGTGTAGAGTTGTCGGCAGCGGGCGCTACAGCCCCTTCAGCCTCAAAGGTAGCAGGAGCGTTCCCAACAGGAACTGTGGTAGGCGCTACATAGGGCTGATTAGGGTCATAAGTTGTCCCTGTATACCTCTCAAACTCTCCTATGTAAGCATCCCGCAATGTTGGGTCTGTTGTGGATTTTATTAGTTCATAAAGCTGTCCGCCCACAACGTAAGTATCGGCTGCCCCACCTTCTCCCGTAGCTGGATCGCCTGAAGCGGATGACGGTATAGCTCCCGCAGCACTAGGGTCAGCACCGCCTGCGCTACCACCGCTAGAGGAGCTAGTAGAGGAGGATGATGAAGATGATGAAGTGTCAGGCGTCTGGTGTACCATGCCGCCAGTACCATATTCGTACTGCCCGGTAAAGACATTACTATCAGGAAGATTAGGGATAACTGAAGAGGCTACGTTCACGCCAGTCTTCACCGCATCGGCTATCTTACTTAGCAGTCCCGGCTGCGTAGCCTTTAGGGCCGCTGTCTCAGCCGCAGCCGCCAATGTAGCGTCACCAGTCTCTTGGAAGACCTTAAAGCCTGCTTCGTATGCCTGCTCTGCTGCCTGCTGTTCCGCTATGGTAGCGACACCGCCTGCATCCTTATAAGCCGAGAAGCCTTTACTTAAGCCGCCTGCGACCTGTAGCGCATTGCTTAGGGTAACATTCCCCGTAGCGGCCATGTTGAGAGCGCCTAGGCCTGCACTAAGGAATGGGCCAACGCCTGGAACAAGGGAAGCAAACAAGGAAACGGCTGGGTTAGAAGATAGTCTCTCAGCAGCAGACGGGCCTGCAACAGCGTGTGTGTAGTCACCAATACTCCCTATATCGCTAGATGTTGTACCGCCATAGTTATTAAACAGATTAAGTTGTTTGTTGTTCCCTTGCGCATCTACTTGGAACTCAGAGACTCCAGCGTCTGCTAGGCGCTGAAGAGCTGTGGCGCTATAAGCCTCTTTGGTTATCTCTCCTGCGCTGTACTTCATAAAGTCATACTTTAGCTGATCCGCTACCGGCAATTCGCTAAGTTGGGCTTTAAAGGCTGCCGGATTTGTTCCTTCCAGACCTTTAAGGGTGCTGTAGAACTGTTCCTGTGACGCTGCTGCCTGCTGCGTAGCTATGCTGCTCAACTGCTGTAGCATAGTCTCTGGAGCCACGTTAGTAGGCGGTGTCATGCCTAGGCTCTCGTACATGTTCGCTATCTGCTGTTCAGCACCGGCAAAGGACGCAGGAGACAGGTCATAGCCCGCTAGGTTAGAGAACTCCTGCGGATTAGCCGCAATGTTCTCAGCGCCCACCATAGCGGCCTCGTAGAGTCCCCTGACGTTGCCTGCGGCCTGTTGGACGTTCTTGGCAGCTTTGTACATGCTTATGGCGTCAGAGGCTGTAGGGGCTTCTGGAGAGTCGTAGGAGGGCGCAAAGGGGTCTACAGTACCCATTAGGTCTACATCAGGGGATAACGATAAAGTTGGCACTATGGCGCTACCTCTGTAGGTGTCTGTGTTGCGTTAGCGATGCCACCAAAAGACCTTACGGCAAGATACCACGGATAGGCTCTTAGTTTGCTCATACCGTCCTCAAGGAGGATAGCGTATAGTTCTTTATCTGCTTCTTTCCTTGACTCATTGGTAAGGATGTCTAGTCCGATAAGCTGATAGAGTACATCGTGTACTAGAGAGCCTCGTAAGGAGTTCCTAGTATCAAAGGTAGGGCCGCTAGGGCCGTCCCAAGCGTACCCAGCCTTAATAGTTAGCTTAGTGCCTACCGCTACGATGTACTTGCTGTGGAAGAACAGAGGAACGCTACAGCCTTCTGTAAGGGTATGCGGGTAATCTTCCTGGAGTTGGTATTCGTATCCGCGCTTAAAGTAAATAGGGGACTTCATGGCTTTAGAACTCCTTCTCCTGCAAGGAAGTACATCAAACCTAAAGAGGCTACACCGATTACCCACAAGAGCTTTGTAAGGACGTTCTGGCCTACCTGTTGGTACACTTTATCCAAGGCTACTTTAGCGGCTCTTTCTGCTATATGCTCTATCTGGCCATCTGTTAAGGGAACATGGTTTTCATCAGACATTTACTACTCCTTGGCTAAAGATTTACTTACAGTGTTCCCCAGATTCGTAGCTCACCACGCGCTCCTGCGCCTGATGCAGTGCCCGTCTGTGTGGCACCGCCTCCACCGCCAGGTGCTGAACCAGCAGTGCCGTTACTTGCGCTAAGAGCTGCCCCGCCATTACCGCCAAACACTGAAGTACCGGGCAGATTGGCAACGGCTGCGTTAGATAAACCACCGCCTGCGCCCGCACCGTACCAACAATCGCCCCCAGGATTTGACCCGTTAGATGCAGAAGCTCCGCCACCCCAGTATGAATTGGCTGGTGCAGTACCTGCTTTGCCGCCTTCATAGTCGGTAACGCCTGTGGTAGTTGGAAGGCCTCCTAAAACAGAGCCGCCT
>Ga0209353_10001857_pt1 | contig 11842 bp, 12 predicted proteins | sample LauGreSpBDMM15SD_2_FD_187561 | JGI IMG/M metagenome (GOLD analysis project Ga0209353, IMG submission 187561) | Freshwater lake microbial communities from Lake Michigan, USA - Sp13.BD.MM15.SD (SPAdes) (version 2) | ecosystem: Environmental > Aquatic > Freshwater > Lake | place: Lake Michigan...
TATTTTTTATTACAAATCGAGCATATATGCTCTTTAATTTTTTTTACTTTGTTTGTATTATTTTGATGTTTACTTGTTGATGTATGACGGATAAATTGACTTTGTTTATTGGTAGTATAGTCACAATATTCGCAATTGAATTTCGGTTCTTTTTTTGTAGTATCCATTGTAGTATTATAGACTATAATAAATTGTTCCTAAATCGTTTTACAAATCTAACTTTGTGGATTTTTGTGTAATCATTTTGTATCCAAAATGTCATCTTTTGTAATCATTTTGTAACTATAAAATGATTACAAAAAAATACAAGGGTGTGCTTTTTTAAAAAAAGCTTATGGTAACAACATGTTTTTTTCGATTTCAGTTTCGCAGCATTATGCTCACAATCGTTTTTTCAGAAAAATGCCTGGAAAGTAAAAATTATAAAAGTGAGTTTTGGACATTTAATAAATGTCCATTTTTCAAAAAACAACGTTGAACCTTACAAGAGAAATTATAATATTGTAGTTATTGGTTTTCCTACTTAAAGACAATCTATCTATCCTTATTAACTATAACTTCCTTAACTATATTTTTAACTATCTTGGGATAATACGTGTCCCTGTTGTATCCTGCGATTGATTGCTGTTGCATGGTTATACACTTATTGGAGAACTCTGAATCCATGTCTTTATAGTCATCGTTCGTGTCTTTCCAACCCATAAGTGTTATCATACTTTTACGTGAAACCTCTCTTATCGCACTCGTTAATTTTATATTTTCTTCGTCTTTCTCCCATTTATTGTCGTCCTTCACGTACATGGTTTCACGTTTCGAGTCAGTACAATGGATTGGTCTCTCTGTTTCAGTCAGTTGTTTCAATTGGTCCAATAAAATCTTGGAAATACCGCTCACAAATCCCAACTGCGCATTGTTCTCCAAGTCTTCACGTGAAACCTCAATGCTATTTATGAAATCAGAAAAATTAATGGCATTCTTACACGTCTCATTCAAAAACAAATTTATATTGAATGCTTTGTTATTGCTGTTGGTATTGGTATTTACACATACGTTGTTCGGTTTCGACATCTCTACAACCTTGTTCAATATTTGAACAGTCTCCTTTTTATGCTCATCTAACGCTCTACAATGTTCTTTAGATTGTTCAATTATAAAATTTCGCAGCTCCTTGTTCTCCGTGAACAATTGTTGTATTAGTGATGAATCTGGATTTTTTTTCACTTCACACTTCGAGCGGTGTTTCCACAAACCAGCTCTAGTTTTGTATTCTTTGCCACAGTGACAAGCAAATCGCACTATTTTCGGTTTCCAAATGTTTCCAATCGCGATTTTATGACTTTTTGTGTCATTATGCTGGTCCAGATGATATTTTTTAAAGCATGTATAGTCACACAATTTACAACTGAAATTGGGTGTTTGTTCTACACTATTTTCTGTTTCCATTTGTATACATTTTGGAAACAAAAAAATAGTGTCTAAAGAACGAAATTCTGTTTTTTCAGAAAAAGCTTATGCTCACAACCTGTTTTTTTCAATTTCAGTTTCGCAGCATTATGCTCACGCTCGGTTTTTCGGAAAAGTGCCTGGAAAGTTAAAATTATAAATGTGAGTTTTGGACATTTAATAAATGTCCATTTTTTCAAAAACAACTTTGAACTTTCCAAGAGGTTTTTAAATATTGTAGTTATTGGTTTTCCTACTTAAAGAAACACATATACATTTTATGGTGTAAAATTTCAAGAAATACCGCCAAGAACAAGTGCTGTTCCGATACCAACTATTGGTATTGTATATAACATCTGATGTATCAAATCGCCAGTTATAATTGTCAATCCACTTGCTATAATAGTAACTGGTACAACCGATAATCCAGAGCAACCTAATAAAGCCATTGATGGTTTCAAATTAGGTGCTTCATCGAACGACATCATTGATGGTATTAGTAAAATACAACCAATTGATATTCCAATTATTCCATTTGTGATAGCTATGTTATTCACGAACGGATTCATTTATATATACAAAGAGTAAAATATTTTACTCACTGATTGTGAGTAATGTTATGAAAATAAATGCGTTGGTGTGTTACCATTGAATCGACTGACTTGCACAAGACTTCCAGTGCGAATAGCTAAAAGTGGCAGGCTGGTTATAAAGCATAAGCATAAGCATAAGCATAAGCATAAGCATAAGCATAAACATAAACATGAACATAGAAAAATTGATTATAAAGTTTCGTATTTTATAATCAGTATTAAACAATCAAACAATCAACATAAATAAAATGAACACTCTCAGCTTATTCATCCCATTCCTAAACATGAATGTCACCGTCGATGACATTATCCAAGTGATTGGATACCAACACTGCTTAGGAGTTGTAGGTAAAATCGACATGGTTACCAGAACCGACAAGACAACTGGAACTCAATTCAATATGGCGTATGTCCATATGATTGAGTGGAGTTTAAATTCTCAACAGTTCATGTATGACATTGTCAATACAAATAAACCATATAAGTTATATGTCAATCACCACGAATATTGGACGATTTTGGAGAACAAATACACAGATAAAACAATCACAAACGCTCCTAAAAAGGCGAAAAAACAAAATAAAAAAGTAGTAGTGAACTTGATAGAGGATTTCAACGAAGAGAGTTTTGATTTGGTAGATGCCGCGTATGTAAAACAAATTGAGACTGAATTGGCGAATGCGTATAGGAGAATTGCAGAGTTAGAGAGTAATATAGTATTAGCGTAAGTAGTAAGTAGGAGGTAAAGAAGTAAGTAAAAAAAAAACAAAAATTAGGTAGCAACATAATAATTATAAGCAAATATACATTCATTTTTTTACATTTTGTTTTCGTCTAATTGTCTTGCGCTTATAGGAACTTCTCTTAGATTTCCCACCTCTATCCGGTTCTGGTGAAAAATCTTTCTTGTCGAAACGCATATAATCATGACGGTCTCTCTCCAGTTGTATCGAATCTATATATCTCCTCCGCCCTCTATCCGGTTCTGGTAAAAAATCTTTCTTGTCGAAATGCCCATAATTATGACGGTCTCTCTCCGGTTGTATCGAATCTCTCGTTAATTTCCGACTTCTATCGGATGTACCTATTTCAGGAAATAGTTGTTTGGGTAATGTATCATTACTAGTTCTCAAGTAACTTGCGAAATTTATTGTTTTGTTTGGTGTTCGTGGTTGATTTAATCCTCCCTTCACTTGTCTCTTTCTCTTATTTTTTTTTCATTATAATACATATATATAATAATCTAACCATTTCGAGTGAATCGCCACCCATACCCGAGAATAAACTGATGGAATGAATTGATACATATAGGCATTTAGTTTTACATACCCATTTGTTTATTCCGAAATACGATTCAGAGAATATAAAAAATTGAAATATCAAATTCGTTTTTTATAAAATATAAATATATACTAAAAAAATGACCGAATGTGTAATATGTGTAGAAAAATTCAACAAATCGAATAGGATGAAAATTGGATGTCAGTATTGCGAAAGCGAAGCTTGTCGCGAGTGTTTAACCAAATGGGTTTTGAGTGATTCAGTGCCTAGATGTATGAGCAATTCATGTAATAAAGAATGGGACCGTAAATTTATGGCGTCCGTATTTACCGGAGTGTTTTTAAACAATGATTATAAAAAACATAAAGAGCAGATTTTATTCGAGCGAGAACAGGCACTATTGCCTGCAACTCAGCCAATTGTGGAGAACATGATTCGTTGTGACAAGATCAATGTAGAAATTCTCGAAATAGAACGAGAGATTTCGGAAAGATACGCGCGTGCTAACGCATTGCGTGGGCAAAAATATAGATTGGAACGCGGAGAAACTGCACAAACAGCACGCTCGGTCTTCATAAAACCATGTCAGGACCAGAATTGTCGTGGGTTTCTGAGTAGTCAATGGAAATGCGGTATATGCGAGAAATGGACATGTCCCGATTGTCACGAGATTAAAGGATTGATTCGCGACTGCGAACATGTATGTAACCCTGACAGTGTAGCGACCGCCGCACTCATTTCGCACGATACGAAATCGTGTCCTTCCTGTGGAACTGGCATTCATAAATTGGAGGGGTGTGACCAGATGTTCTGCACGATGTGTCATACCGGATTCAGCTGGAAAACTGGGCGCATACAGACGAATGTTCATAATCCGCATTATTTCGAGTGGTTGCGCAGAACTGGTGGGGCACTAGATAGAGCACCAAATGAAGTGTTATGTGGTCGCGAGATAACACATACATTGGCGCGAAATATATTCAGAGACATTAGACTCGATAATCAAATGACTGTATCGATTGATACAGCGAATCGAGCAACTCAAATATGCGAGGCAATAATCCACTTACGGCATGTAGTTATGGATAGATACGCTACAGACCCCGTATTGAATAATCAGAGCTTGCGTATTGCGTATTTACGTAACAAACTGACGAAAGATGAGCTCAAAATCCGGTTACAACGTGAGGATAAAAATCATCAGAAAAGGAGGGAAATACATAATGTATTTACAATGTTAGTAAATACAGTAACGGATATAATATATAGGTTTCATAATGATGTTATTACAAAAAATGGAAATGGTATCAGCACATTGTCGGAAGTGGACCAAATTGTGACATATTCGAACGAATGTTTCGCGGACATTTCGAAAATCTGGGGATCTAAATTGATAGTAATAAATGATAAATTAAGGTTCGTTCGTTGATTCGGCACACATTTGTATGAATTCTTCGTCGGTTTTAATGGTTGGTTCGTCATATTTGCCTTTTAAAAGCGAAATGATGATGGTATCGAGTTCTTCTGTTGTAGTTTCTAAAATGAATAGTTCTCCATTAGTTATATTAAATAATTTAAATTTTTTAGGTGGTTTGTCCAGCATTCCCCATATCCAAGCGTATATTATGAGTTGTAATTTATGGTCTATTGTGATGCTTTCAGTGCATTTCAATTCCCATACACTGGTTTCTGTAACCAAATCGAGTATAGCGGTGAAACGGAAGCGAACATTTTCAGGAAAATGTGGTGCCAGTGTTTGGTCGATTCTAGCATGTGAGTCTTCCAATGAGTGATGAATCAGTTGAAATTCGGATAATATTTCATTTTTTTTATCAAGTTCTCCTCCAATCGTTTGATTCAGCCTTTCGAAACATTGTTCTATAACACTATTAGATAGCCAAGTATATTCATCGCGACCGATTTGTTTGACTTTGAAATACAGTCGTTCTTGTATCGAATTGTTCACATTCGCCAGAAATAAATAATCACTGATTGTTTCGCAGTGCTTCGGTAAATCACTTACTATTTTTTTCAAATAGGCATGTTCATGTTCTTTCATTTCTAATAATGAATTTTCAGCCTTATTGTATAATATATTGTTTGGGTTCTCCGTTATTGAATCATAATACATATTTGGAATAGCAATACCATTGAGGTCACTGACTGCTTCGAAGAAACCGCGACTTGTTTGTATTACACCAGGGATGTTTATGTCAGTGTCTGGAGAACCTGTCACAAAAATACGTTCAATAATAGGTGAAATAATGTCTAATATATAATCTGGTATAAATTTGATTAATTTGGTGGGTGTTTCATATTTTTTATCTATGAGCGATTTACGTAACGTTTCCGATTCATCTGTATAAAAAATGGAGCGTGGTGTTCCTTTAAATTTCACAAAATCGGATTTCACAAAATCATGGTGCCCCATTTTCAGGAATTCCAGTGGTCTATCCGTCGGATATTGGTCGAATTCTAGTAAATATAAGCCATGTGTCGCTCTAGTGCATCCTACATACAGTGTATTAGGACACTGCGATTTATCGGTCAAGGTTCTCGCAAACTGATTGAAATAGTTATTATCGAAACCCACCAAAAATACATATTTGCGCTGTCTACCTTTGGCACAATGGAATGTGGAAAACACGATTTTGCCCTCGATTACGCGGTCGTCCATTTTTTCGGTGTCGAACATGGGCACATGGCAAGGTATATTTTGTTCGACGAGCGCGTTCTCCATTTTGCGCACATGACTATTGAGTCCTTTTACGGATGCGGCGAGAACAAAGATTTCATTTGGTTTGGTCCCATTATTTAACAGTTCATTTATGGTAAATATGACGGTTTTTTCAATGTTTTTCCTATTATTTCTTATATATGTTACAGGTTCTCCGTCTCTACATGCAGACATGAGTTCGTGACCCATCATTGCTTGATTTACAAACTTCGACATCTGATTAGTTATTCTATATGACATAACCAGAGAACAATGAACGAATTCCTTACTACAAAGCAAGCTGAAATCGGACCATATTTGTGCCGACATTGTCAAGAATCGCGTATCCGCGCCCTTGAATTCATATAGACATTGTTTGGGGTCACCGAGAATTAGTATCTGAACTGGAGAACCCATATCACGTATGAATTTAACCACAAATTTGAAATACAATTCGGTACAATCTTGGAATTCGTCCAACATACAAATATCGATTTTCGGTATTTCGGTGCGCGGTTTCGTATTGTGTAATAATAGAGAGCGAATTCCAGTGTCCGTGTGGCAATTGGCGGAATAGTATTTGACTGCCAAACTATGAAATGTATGAATCGTTATATTAGGTAATCCGAGAACATGAACTTTTTCTTTTATTTCCAACCGCAAACTTGCGTTATATGTAATTTGTAATATTTGTTTATCGGACAATTGGTCGGCTGTGGCGAGGACCGTGCTGGATTTTCCCGAGCCAGCCACGGCGGAACAAATCACATTTTTTCCTATTTTTAAATTGTTTATAACCGTTTGTTGCTCATCACTTGGTATGTTCATCGAATAGATAGTATACAGGATATATATCTATACGATTTTATTTTATATAATAGGACATCGGTAACATAATCGCCGGAACGAATGAACCTAAAAGACACCATAACTCGGCTATATTGTGTGGGAAATAAATCTTGGCAAACAGTAAAAGCGAAGCGGTAATGGAGAACAACGCGAACGAATATCCGAAATCAGTCAAATAAAACGTATTTATTGAAAACATCACGAGGAAAAATGTCGGATTCGCATATTTCAACCATGACCAGCGCAAATGACCGTAAACAATAACCGAAGTAATGAGAACTTCCTTCGTAATAAATGTTATGTAAACAGATATCAAATATATGAAATACATAATATTCAATGTGGTAACCAAATCCAATTGTAGTACGGGACGTAAATACAATACCTTTATAATGTAAATCAAAAGAGGTTGTCCGACATTGAATAGAGAACCTACAACAGTTGCTATCTTATTTATACCGATTTTGTTATGTAAATCTATCCAAAACAAGAATTCCATGAACTGTATACCGGCGATAAACATGAGAAAAATACCGGCTACCATGTTCTCCTTCTCATACTTCGGATTACCATATACAATGAGGAGGAGCGAGAATAATACACCCAGTGAAAATGTAGAAATCGATACTTCGGCTGAATAACACATAACGAATACGTATAAAAAAATAGATACAATGATTTTGTAGTGGTTCGGTTCAATAGTGTAAATATGTAAAAATCTCCCTCACCATGTCCTCGCACAAAAGGTTTCCCTCTTTCTCTATGTCGATAAATGCGTCCATTTGTTCATATATCATCATTCTTTTTATCAATGTCGAATTATAATTGTTTGCGCTGGAACATTCGCAGCAAATCTTAGAGGTCAAGTCGTATCGATTATTCGATAATTTATAATTGCCGCATTTATTACAATTCACTGCTTGCATTTGTATTATATTATTACCGAATACCCAGTGCTCTTCTGTGTCGTTACTATCTAGATTTCTACTGTTGGATATTGCGATTTCAATTGGAACTGTCATTTTGATAAAATCAATCATTAAATATAGTTCATATAAGCGTTTCATCACTATTGGATATGCGGTCATTTATTTAGTTTTATTCGGTTTGGTTATTGATTTAGTTTTGTGAGTATTAGTAAATTCAATTTTTATCTTTATGCGTGTCAGTATAAAGATAATTCGATATTTGATTGAATGAGCGAATCGTCGAATGACGAAAACACAATTCCACAACTTTGTTCAATTGTAAATGAAAATACCATACAATCGAATAATTCATGTGAATATCCAGTAAAATTCTACGAAAAGTCATTTGTTCTTACGTGTGAATGCGATAGTATGATTGTAGAATTGAACCAGATGTTTCTTTGGCGATTAATATTCTCAGCGAAAACATTGGCAGATGGTAAAAACGAATTCAACTTCCATCGGCTCAAATTGTATGTTTTACAAATGGGAAATAGAATCAGTCTCAATTTTAAAAATAATAAGATTAGCTATAAATTGAACGACGTACCTGTATGTAAAAGCAGTAATGATTACATTTTCATCTGCTACAATGTATTATATGTAGCAATAAAACGAAAACACGATTTGACCAACCATGTAACAAAACTATTCGATTGTTTGATTACTATATTTCGACTTATCAGCGATTCTTGATTTTCTTGGTGTAAAATTCGGGTTATTCTGTATGGCGCGTAAGAGACGCATCTGTTTATTGGCTTGTTTTTTTGTGGTGCATTTGGCGAAAACACGTTTGGTTTTGCGGTTAGTTACTCTATAGCATGTTTTATTCCGAACTTTGCGTGTTGCGTATGGCATTTATATTTTATTATTATATAAAAAAATCTAATATAATAATAATTATGACAGCGCTGTTATTTGCAATCCCGATGATACTGAGTGTGCAAAGAAAGAAGTTTCAGCAAAGTCGTCGACAATTGGTGGGGCAGTGTCGTTTAAATCCGTACTTTCGAAACCGGTAAATGATACAATGTCGCCTGCTTGGAAATCGTTCCATATATGCCGAACAACATAAGTAGATGCTGTCGAATACGGAGATGACCTAATCCGATTGTATACTTTAATTCCATCGCGCATAACAGTCATAATTGAGCTTCCATTGGAACCATTGGAGACCCACCCACTCACCTCGATTTGTAGGAAAGACGGTGTTTCTTCTGGAACAACTAAACTAAGGTGATATGTACCAACGTCGTCAAGTAATGCGGGTGTTGTCGGTAGCCAATTACTACCCATCCAAATAGTGTTTGTTGCGAACGCCTGTGGAGTAGGACCACTGACATTCATTCTGTATTTATGAGTAGCGTAAATTTTGGTGGCGCCCCAGTTGTTATTCACGGACGAACGCACATAATCTGTATAAAAGAGCAATTTGCCCGCGGTTCCATATGCGGGTCCGACTGGTCCTTCTGGTCCAGCCTGTCCTTCCGGTCCCGTCGGTCCAATTGGACCACCTTCACCTGAAGGTCCCGTTGGACCGGTAGCGCCAGTATTAGTTGCGTCGCCATTCTCGCCTTTGTCGCCAGTCGGGCCCGTCGCGCCAGTCGGACCTTTTGGCAAAATTTGATTCGCCAATGTGGTTCGTATATACGACATTGTAGGTGGATTGAAAAATAGGCTCAATGAATTCGGCACGGCTCCACAGCCACACTGTTTTCCATACATTTCGATACATATATTACTACTTAAATCGGGTAGATTCGAATAGGGAACATATACTGAATGAGTATGCCGATTATTACCCATAATAACGGTAGAAATGGGTTCTCCATTCACCAGTAGTGCTTCCGAACCAGATCCATCAATTGTAAATACTTTCATAAATACCGAAATATTTCCATTTGTCTGATTTGTGCTCGCATAAAAGTTCAAATCCCATAATCCTTGTGCTATAGAGGTGGTTGTGACACTTTCAAATGGAGTGGTGAATTTAGCCAATAAACGAGGTACTTCGTCGTTCGACGCGAACGTATAAGTGAGTGTGGATTGTGGTGTAATCATGTTCGGGTCGGAAAGCAATTGTCCAGATACAGCGGGGACAGTTGTCGGTGCGAATGGGAATGTCATAAACAAATTATACTCAAGGGATAGTCCAGGCGGTCCCTCTACACCGTAACCGATTGGTCCGGTTGGTCCGGTTTCGCCAATTGGTCCGGTTGGTCCGGTTCTACCGAGTGTATTATAGCCAGGTGGATATAAAGGAACCGAACAGTCAATCATAGGTCCCGATAGCAGCGGATTCGTGCCGATTTGCACATTTGTGCATGAACTTGTGCCTATATTCGAACATGGTGTGGTGGAACATATAGGTATATCGAACATGTTACGTGTGTTCGTTGTATGCGTTATTGTATTTATCAATTGATGTTGGGTTCTCTCGCCGGATGTATTATTAGACGATGTTTCACCATTGGTTCGTCGAAGTTTTCGTAAATTAGTATAGTCACTCGAGGACATATATTAAATACATATATATTTAATATATACAAATGAGCAATTTATTCAACGTATCCAGTCTACCACTCCATGTGAACCAGTTTTTTTACCAGATGTCGTCATTCGATAGTTACTTGGTAGTCGAGACATTATCCACTATAGGATTACCTGCAAATCCCGCCGAATCTAAAGCCATAATGATATTAAATGTGTCGAATGAACCAATACATATAGATTCTACGGACAACACGAACATGATATATAACAATTTATATGCGCCGAATGGGTCGTTTTCATTGACCGTCGATGCGAACCGAATCACGTATTTAATTTACACAAAAAATTTGGTTACCCAAGAAGGTAGATGGCTTACTCATTTAGGTTAATAATATTTAACCCGGAAAATGAAATAGAACTCTCTCCAAAATATATAAAACACAGGTTGAATGGCAAATTTATATTTAGGAAATCAAGCCATAGTTTCGGATAACAAGTGGGATTTCGGTGGTGCGGATTTGTTAAATGCGTCTTCGATTGTTGTAAATGGAACAATATTATGTCTACCTCCCGATTTCGAGACATTCGGTAATACACTGGTAAATTATGAGTTGTTACCTCCTAGGAACTATTCGTCTATTGCGACATCGTCCAGTAGTCAATACACATCATTAACGGTCAATGGTGGTTATATTTACAATTCCACTGATTATGGGAATACATGGACACAGGCAAATTCGGTAAATTCCAATTGGAAGAAAATCACATTGTCGGCTTTGGGTCAATATCAATCCGCATGTATTCACAATGGGGGTATATATTACTCAACGAATTATGGTGTAAATTGGACAGTTTCCACTGCCCCTACAAAACAATGGACTGGTATAGCAACATCATCGAATGGTAAATATCAATCTGCATGCGCGGATGGTGATTCAATCTATTATTCGAGCGATTTCGGTGTAACATGGACTATATCCGATGTATCCAATTCGAGTTGGAATTCAGTCGCGGTATCGTCCAATGGAAAAATCCAAACGGCAGTCAGTAAGCAATATGTATATACATCTACTAATTTTGGTGTGAATTGGAGCAAATTGTGGTTTGATATATCGTCGAATGCTGCGGATATAGCGATGTCTTTGACCGGTCAATTCCAAACTGTGGTAGCGAAGAACGATGGTATTTATAGCACAACGGACGGTGGTGTTTTGTGGGAGAAGAATAGGCAATTAATCGATGCGCCATTGAGCTGTATTGCTATGACATCGAATGGAGGATATCAATTGGCTGGTCTGGATGCGAGTAGCATATGGCAATCGCGCAATAGTAGCGTTAAATGGCTTATGTCTGATACGAGCGGTCAATATTGGACATCGATTGCGTTATCGTCGACTGGTCAGTATTTATATGCTATAGGTGGTAGTAGTGCGGGTGGAACCAAGCAAGTATATAGAGCTGTTATTCAGAATCAAGAGGTGTATTCATTGTCAGGTGGT
>Ga0209353_10001860_pt1 | contig 11832 bp, 13 predicted proteins | sample LauGreSpBDMM15SD_2_FD_187561 | JGI IMG/M metagenome (GOLD analysis project Ga0209353, IMG submission 187561) | Freshwater lake microbial communities from Lake Michigan, USA - Sp13.BD.MM15.SD (SPAdes) (version 2) | ecosystem: Environmental > Aquatic > Freshwater > Lake | place: Lake Michigan...
TGGCGGCTGTGTCTCTGGTGGCCCTTCTTGTTGACTTAGCACACTGGTCTCTGGATCAAAACTGTAATTGCCAATTTCGTTCAACGGGATGTCAGCCATGATCACAGCTTCGTCGTAGGGAATTCCCTGCAATATCAGTTTGTTAAATTCTGCCGCTTTTGCTGGATCGTAGCCGTTTGCCATATGTGTGTTCCTATATGTTATTTACCGGGTTTAAAATGTGAGCCGTTTATCCATAATCGCACAAACAGGTTGACTTATGTTGTAAATATGCTACACTATGTTATATTTTAGGAGTTCATACACAGTATGTCTTTATTGCCCAAGCCGGCCGCCAAGGTCAACTATCTCAACAACAGAGATATTTTAAAAGAGATTCACCACAGCAAAAACACTTACTGCTGGTACCGCGACAGAGATCTAGATCATCAGTTTGATTTGATCTTACCTAGCGTGGACAAAATCAATCAGCGCACCATAGTTGATGCTCGTAAAAACCGTGCGGATCGTATCAAACGAGAAACAGGTGTGGTCATTGATCAGAAAAAAATCCCCAACACAGATCTTGTGTTTCGTATCACTTGCTGGGATCACATTCCCAAAGCACCCAAGAAGATCACCAAGGCCGAAGCCAAGAAACGCAAACTAGAAGAAATCTTAGACTTAGATGATGCTACAGAAGATGATCCACTAGCAGACTTGGTAGATGTTCCTGTGTTGGACATGAACTATGTGAGATTGAACTTTCCTCCGTTTGAACACTACAGATTAGACGAAGACAAGAATCCTTTCCTGGTTGGTCGTAGCCATTGGAAGGGCGACTTAGAAACAGGTGAGTTCAGTCGCGAACACGGCAACATGACCAAGAAGTTGGCCATGATGTTTATGAAACTGTGCGAACGTTATGCCACAAGATCTAACTGGCGTGGCTACACTTACAATGAAGAAATGCGTGGTCAAGCTCTGCTCCAGCTCAGTCAAATTGGTCTGCAGTTTGACGAATCAAAATCACAAAATCCTTTTGCCTACTATACGGCAGCTATTACCAATAGCTTTACTCGTATCCTAAATATCGAAAAGAAAAATCAAAATATCCGCGATGATATCTTGGAAATGAACGGATTGAATCCATCGTGGACTCGACAGAATTCTGGCAAGGCAGGTATGGCAGCCATGTCCGGACCGGTTGTGTCTAGCCTAGATGAGTAGTATAATCAATAGATGAGTAATCTATTTAAAAAAGCCGCGATCTTCACAGACATCCACTTTGGTCTCAAGTCAAACAGTACGTTGCACAACGAAGACTGTTTGGCTTTTGTCAAATGGGCCACTGCCAAAGCAAAGGCAGAAGGATGCGACACCTGCATGTTCTTGGGTGATTGGCACAACAATCGATCAAGCCTAAACATTGTCACACTGAGCTACAGCCTGCGAGCACTGGAGCACATGAATGACAATTTTGATCGTGTGTTTTTCATTCCGGGTAATCACGATTTGTATTATCGAGACAAGCGTGATATACAAAGTGTAGAATGGGCAAAACATTTACCAAACATTGAAATTTGCAACGACTGGTTTAGTGATGGCAATGTCATCATTGCTCCTTGGCTGTGTGGTGACGATCACAAACGTATTCCCAAGCTAAAAGGTCAGTACATGTTCGGGCACTTTGAACTGCCCGGATACATGATGAATGCCATGGTAGAGATGCCAGATCACGGAGAAATTCGCAGAGAAGATTTCAACAACTTTGATCATGTGTTTACCGGACACTTTCACAAACGGCAGACCAAAAAGAACATTACCTACATTGGCAACTGCTTCCCGCATAACTATGCTGACGCTGGTGACGATGATCGTGGGTTAACTATTTTAGAATGGGGGCAAGATCCTGTATATCATGCCTGGCCCAATCAACCCAGATATCGTGTGCTAGGCCTGAGTTCCATAATTGATAATGCTACCTCACTGCTTGCTCCAGACATGCATGTTCGTGTACAATTAGACATCGAGATATCCTACGAAGAAGCCAACTTTATCAAAGAAACATTTATCAGAGATTATCAACTGCGCGAGATGGCATTGATTCCCAATAAGGCAGCCGGAGTTGATACAGACATGGCTCCCGGAGAAGTAAAGTTTGAAAGCGTTGATCAAATTGTTACAGATCAACTCACAAACATTGAATCTGAATTTTACGATCCAAAACTTTTGTTAAAGATTTACCAAAACTTATGATCTATTGTGTTTGGTATCCAAGCGGCGGGTTTGGACACTTTGTCAATGCTATTCTAACGTTACACGGTGATAATTTTGTGCGTCCTAAAAAATCTTTAGAATTTTCATCAACTGGCGATAGTCATAGTTTAGATTTAGTTGTACCTAAATATTCTCGCGAATGTTGGCCTGGTGGCATTGAATTTTTAGATAGTAAAAACTATTGTGTACTAATTGATAACGGTATTGATAACCGGTCTAGTAATTTTAAAACTACGTTTCCCAATGCAACTGTAATTAAAGTTTGTTATTCCACCAATAGTTGGCCAGTGATTGCCCGAACCATGATTGAGAAAGCAATGAACAGCAATCTCGAAGAACAATTACCAATCAACGGGTGGGATACTACAGAACCCTGGGCACGTCGTGAAAAATATTTTTTATATCTGCGAGATCATCCACTTCGTCATGCATGGCAACCAAAGTCCAAAATTATAACGGAAGACACCGAGTTAGATGTAGGTGAACTGTACGAAGATTACAATTTGTGTCGTAGCTCAATAAACAGCATTGTAAAAACAGAAGATTTTTACGATCTTTGGAAAGAGTGGCGTGAAGCAAACGCCAAGTACGTTGATCCAGTAAAAATTGCAGATAATATTGTATCCTGTATATTAACTAATCAACACGAAGATCTAACTCATATTTCAGATATTTGGACTCAAGCAGTAGTATACTATTACATCTGGGTAAAATACAACATTGAAGTTCCACATAATGATTATTCTAACTGGTTTACAAATATCATTGATATTGTTAAAATGTTAAAAGAACATGGAGTAGCTATTGATTCAAATTAAAAATCTCACTGTAAAAAACTTTATGAGTGTGGGCAATGCCACGCAAGGTATTGACTTTGATCGTAAAGATCTTACATTGGTACTAGGTGAGAACTTGGATCTAGGCGGAGATGGCTCACGCAATGGTACAGGCAAGACCACAATCATCAATGCCTTGAGTTATGCCTTGTACGGCCAAGCACTATCAAACATCCGCAAAGACAATCTTGTGAACAAGACCAATGGCAAGAACATGCTGGTTAGTCTAGACTTTGTTGTGAACGGTCAAGAATACAAGATTGAACGTGGTCGCAAACCAAACGTGTTAAGATTCTATGTCAACAACGAAGCACAAGTAGCCACAGATGAAGCACAAGGCGACAGTCGAGAAACACAAGATGCAATTGAACGAGTAATGAATATGAGTCACGACATGTTCAAACATGTGTTGGCACTGAACACTTACACTGAACCATTTTTGAGTTTAAAAGCCAATGACCAACGCAACATCATTGAACAGTTACTGGGCATTACCTTGCTTTCAGAACGTGCAGATGCTATCAAAGAACTCAATCGACAGACCAAGGACAACATCTCACAAGAAGAATTCCGTATCCGTGCCGAGCAAGAAGCCAACAAACGCATCGAAGAACAGATTGAAAGTTTGAAACGTAGACAAGTGCTTTGGCAGAAAAAGTACGACAGTGATGTAGCGTACCTTGTGGCACAATATGATGACCTAGCCAAGATTGACATTGAAGTAGAATTACTGGCTCACAAAGATCTAGCTGTGTGGACCACAAGAAAACAACAACAAGATGCGTATACTGCACTTGTTGGTCGCCAAACTGCATGGAAACAAAAACAACAAAAAGATATCGGCGAGTTGGAATCAACTCTCAACAATCTCAGTCATATTGATATCACAGCAGAACTACAGGCACATGTGGATTTGGCTGCTTACACACAACGAGCCAAAGACATTGCTGATCTTGAAAAACTGATTGCTAGATGCGTGGTCGACGAAGCAAAAGAACAAAAGATAATCGACAAACTCCGAGCTGAAATTGAAGAACTAAAAAATCACAAGTGCTATGCGTGTGGTCAAGACTTCCACGACGCTAACCATGAAACAGTATTGGCAACAAAAGAAAAAGCCCTACAAGAGGCTGCACTGCAGGCATTGAGTACCAATGGTCAGTGGATGGAAAATACAGATGCATTAGCTGCCTTAGGTGTGTTGGGCACTAAACCTACCACACACTATCGAACAGAAACAGAAGCCATTCGGCATTCAAGTGAATTAGAAAACATTCAGCACAAGATTGATGCTAAACGTGCAGAAACAGATCCTTATGCCGAACAACTGTCAGAGCATGCACCTGTAGAAGTTGGCACACAACCTGTCACACACTACGATACAGAAGCACAGGCTGTTGATCATCGCAGTCGTATGAACACCCTGCTGACACAGATTGCTACTAAAGGCGAAGAGAAGGATCCGTACACTGAACAGATTACAGAAATGCAACAACAGGCATTGCAAACTGTAAGCTACGATGCACTCAACGATCTCACACGATTACAAGAGCATCAAGACTTCTTGCTCAAACTGTTGACATCAAAAGATAGTTTTGTGCGTAAGAAGATTATTGATCAGAACTTGAGTTATTTGAATGCACGACTCACACACTACCTGGACCGTATTGGATTGCCACATACTGTGATGTTCCAGAACGATTTGAGTGTGAGCATCGAAGAACTAGGACGTGAACTGGACTTTGATAACTTGAGTCGTGGAGAACGTAACAGATTAATACTAAGTATGAGTTGGGCATTCCGTGATGTGTGGGAAAGCCTATACTCACCCATTAACTTGTTGTTTATCGACGAACTGATTGACAATGGATTGGACACACAAGGTGTAGAGAATGCACTGGCATTGCTTAAAAAGATGAGTCGTGAACGTCATAAATCAATTTGGCTTGTAAGTCACAGAGACGAGCTTGCAGGGCGTGTAGAAAACATCCTAAAAGTAGTCAAAGAAAACGGCTTCACCAGCTACAACACCGATATAGAAATAGGATAAGCATGTTTGCAATAATTTTAACAGTGCCGAGACTAACCCCTCAGCGCCCTAGTCTAGCACCAGCAATTATTAAATCGTTGTTTACTAAACACGGCAAAGATAGCAAGATCCTAGATATCAACATAGACTTCTATAACAACTTTAGTCATGCCATTGATAGCGATGCTTTTCATGCAATTGATAATTTTTTATACAGTAACGCCCAGGATGTATTGCCGTTAGAACATCAAGTGTTATTAAACCACTGGATTGACAGCTGGATTGATAACATTTTAGAAAGTAGTCCCAAGCATGTTTTGATTAGTGTGTTTACTTGGCATGCACAAAAGTTTACTAAATTATTTTTAGAAAGACTGCGGCCTCGTACAGATGCTAAAATTATTGTAGGCGGTCAAGGCATTGGCGAGATTAGAGAACAAACTAGCTGGATTGGTACTCCGTTATTTGCTAAACAGTTAAAAGAGTTAGGACTAGTTGATCACTGGATCAAAGGCGATGCTGAGTCAACTATACCATTAATTTGCCAAGAAACTTATGCTGGCAAAGGGTTTGACGGCGATGAGTATGCTGACTGGCACAATCTAACGCACGACCATATCCCAGACTACAGCGACTTAGATATCACAGCATACCATAGCGGAATACCCAACGGCGTGATCCCAATGGAGTTCAGTAGAGGCTGTGTTAGAACTTGCAATTTTTGTGATTGGGTAACGTCAGGTGGTGGTTTTAGAACCAAAACTGGTCAGCAAGTGTTTACTGAAGTAAAGTACTATTACGAAAATTTTGGAGTAAGGAATTTTTACTTCAACGATGCGTTAATCAACGGGTCAATCAAGGAGTTCAATGCATTTAACGAACTGTTGTTAAAATATTACACTGAAAACAATTTACCAAATCGACATCTGTTATACAGCGGGCACTTTATTATACGTGGACCCGATACTGGTTGGAAAAAATCTGATATTGAACGCATGGGTAAAGCAGGAGCAGACAACATGGTAGTTGGTGTTGAGACTGGCTCTGATCATGTTCGTAAATCAATGAACAAAGGTTACACTCTTGCAGATCTCGATTACAATATGGAAATGTTTGCCAAGTGTGACATCAAGTTATACATGCTCATGATGGTGGGGTATCCTACTGAAACCGATAATGACTTTCAGCAAACCTTAGATCTTATTACTCGATATCAACAATATGTTGCTAGTGGTAATATTTCTGGTGTTAACTTTGGGCAAACTTTTGTTATTGAAGAAGGTGCTCCAATTTTTTATCACCCTGAAGAACTTGAGTTGCAAGGAGTTGACGGCAAAACTCCACATGATGTGTTTTGGATCAATCCAAAAAATTCAACGCTAACGTACAAAGAACGTATCAAACGTAGGATAGCCGCACAAGAACTTGCAAACAAACTAGGGTACCCAATTTGGCGAGCTGACGGTCAACTAAACTGGTTAATGGCGAAGTACCAAGAAATCGCCAACGGAACATACAATGAACATAAAACTAGAATTCAAAGTTGAACGAGCGTTCGGAGATCCATTGATTAAAATCATGGTAGACGATACTATGTGTTCGTTCGAGGGCAAGTGTCCAGACGAGCTGACCTTCGATATCCCAATGACTATCGGCTCACATGCACTAAGAATAACACACTATGGAAAGATCGACAGTGATCAGACCCTGGATGTTAACAATAATATTTTAGTCGACAAGCATGTTGAAATTTCTAAAATCTGGCTTGATAACATTGAACTAAAAGAAGAGCTATGGGAAGGTGAATTCTTCCCGGTATACAATCCAGATTATGTAAAAGATCTAAAAGCAAAGGGCATAGATTTGTCGTATAGCATACAACCAAATTTGTACTTGGGTCACAACGGTATGTGGCAACTGTGGTTTAAGTATCCAGTTGCTAGTTGGCTAATTGAAAAGCGCCACGATACGATTGCAAGACAACTTGATCCTGATTTTCAAAGCAGAGAAGACGAACTGAACAAAGTAAAATTATTTTTTGATTCTGCTCCTGAGCTAGGCTGGTAATGTTTAACTTTAACTGCATTGATGAATATCAAATTGAGATTACCAGCTATTGTAATGCCGCATGCCCTCAGTGTCCCCGCAACTTGAACGGACACGGAATCAATCCTTACATGCCGTTAACACACTTGCCACGAGATGTGCTTGATCGTGCATTTCCCAAGGAATTATGTTCCCGGCTTAGACAAATCTTCTTTTGTGGCAGCTACGGTGATCCTATCATGCATCCAGACTTCTTGGACATACTTAGAGATTTTAGAAGTAAAAATCCCACACTATGGTTATACTTTCACACTAATGGCGGAGTACATGATACTGACTACTGGAAGCAGATTGCTGAGATTCTAGGTGGGTACGGTCAAATTGACTTTGGCATCGACGGCCTCGAAGATACTTTACATCTATATCGTAAGAATGTAAAATACAACAAAGTAATTGAAAATGCGCAGGCATTTATCAATGCTGGCGGAAGAGCACAGTGGAATTTTATTGTTTTCAAGCACAACGAGCATCAAGTTGAACAAGCACAGCAACTTGGCAAGGAGATGGGATTTCACAATGTGTTGATCCGTAAGACTGGTAGATTTTTAAATCATACTACACTTGAAGAGTTTCCAATTTGGCCTGTTGCCAAATCAAACTACACATTACAGCCGCCACATAATCCAGAATATCGCAATCAGAGCATGTTGTTTTTACCAGACCTTAAACAAGAATACAAAAATGTCAAGGATTATTTTGACACCACACCTATCAAGTGCGATGCGTTAACAGGACGCAAAGTTGCTATCAACGCCGAAGGTGTTGTGTTGCCTTGCAACTTCTTCAATCACAATTTATACGATGCAAGATTCCAGGATAACAGTTTGCCGGGCGCTAATGCCTTATCAAAACCAAACGGCAGGAATCAAGTTAGAGATTTTTTAAACTGTTATGGGTTGGACAATCTCAACATTCACAACAACAGCCTTGAGGGCATTTTTGACAACACCATGTGGAACGATCTAGTAGAGTCGTTCAATTCAACAAATCGATTGTTTGAGTGCGCTCTAACATGCGGTGAGAAATTTACAAAAGTATGGGATCAAGGAGGATCCAAAAGATGAAATATTTAATTACAGGCGGTAATCGCGGACTAGGTAAACATCTAGTAGAAACATTCAACGGTAGCTCTATCAGTCGATCTGAATCACAGCTGGACATTACTAAACATGTTCAAAAAATTGCACATATGAGTTTGGACTATGATGTGTTTGTTAACAATGCATTTGACGGTCCTCCTCAAGAAGCCTGGGCCAACTTTGCACAAGCTCAACTATACATTGCTGTGTACGATGCGTGGAAAACAGCAGGAAAAACCGGGCATATCATTAACATTGGCAGCACAGGTAGCAAAAGTATTGTTGCTCCCGAGCCTCGTTTTGAGACATATAGAATTAGCAAGGCAGCATTAGAACACGCAAGTCGTCAAGGCACACAGGCATTTAAACAAAACATTGTACCATTTAAAACAACACTTATTACATTAGATAGACTAGATACAGAACTTAGCCGTAGCCGGCCCAATTGGACTGGTAACGGCGTTAATTTAAACGACATCAGCAACTTTATACAATACGCTACCGCAGTGAGTTCAAATACTGTGATAGAAGAGGCAACTTTTTACGTAAACTTTGATCATAAGGCATAACTATACAGCAAGGATAAATCGCATACAACACATGACATGGCTATATCAAGATACCCCAATTGAGACGTTGCCTGAAGAATGTGTTGGATTTGTTTACTTGATCACAAATAATCTCACTGGACGCAAGTACATAGGCAAAAAATTAGCAAAATTTAGCAAGACAACATACAAGACAGTTAAGCAAAAGAATGGCATCAAGAAGAAGAAAAAGATACGATCAAAGGTCGACTCAGACTGGAGAGAGTACTATGGGTCAAGCCCAGAATTAACTTCCGATATAATCAAACTAGGCACCGAAAACTTTACCAGAGAAATACTTTTTTATTGCAACTCTAAATCAGAATGTAGTTACATCGAAGCAAGAGAGCAGTTTTCAAGAAGAGTATTGGAATCACGAGATTATTACAATGGCCACATACAAGTACGTGTGCATGGCTCTCATATAATAGACAAACTGTAAGGCAACGATTAGGACACTGTGTTGGGCGACGTGGCTCAACCCCATTGAGGATTGGTGAGATACCCAATTCGGACTTGGGCGTCAAAGGCAATTGCTAACTTAAGGCAACAAATGGTCGGGGCTATGTGAAAAAGATACAACCCCAGCTTATAGAACTTGGATCTATATCGGGTTACTAGGGTTCCGTTGATACGTGAAGCTTGAGTAGGGGGTACCGGTCAACCGCCTCCGTGTAGGAAACTACAATCTCATTACGATAGATGACTGCTATACTCAGATAATGGCGTTTTTTGTTCACCGTGCATACGGTGAACTATGACCACGTAATCTAGATAATAGCTTAAATCGCTTCGCTCTTGAATTTAAAAAAACATTGATGAGCAAAGCGAATCAATAGAACTTCGTTAGAAGTTCTCAAACAGTTACACCAAGTTCAAGTAGTTTAGCAATAAAGAACTTTTCTCCCATTGCAACAGATTGTTTCCAAGAATCATGAGCTTGTGCATCTGCTTGATCTGTAATGTACTTGAAACAACGGAACTCAATTTTGTTACGTATGCAGGCCTTTGCGATTGAGTATGCTTCCATATCAACAACATCAGCGGGTATGTCAAGTATGGGATTCATCACAAAGTTATCACCAGTACTGCATGTGAGTCCGTTTGTTCCTGTACTTAAAATAATATCGTCCTCAAAAGGAGTTTGTCCGTCTGTGCATCCCAGTGCCTGACACGTGATATCTCGTTGTACAAACTGAGTGCATTCATGTAGTCCAGGACCTGCTGTGATGCCGCCTGCTGTGCCTATGTTGATAACTCGATCTGGTTGATAGCGTTCAATTACCTGGGCGGCAGTTAAGGCTGCGTTGACCTTGCCAACCCCAGTATAAAACACATTCATCATGTGTCGTAGGTTAGGAGCCTCGCTAGGCAAGGCAATTAACACTACAGTTTTCATACAAAGGTATCGGGCCAATCACGGAACAATGCATGTTGAATTGTTCCTGAAACAAATTGATTGAATGACTTGTGTTTGACTTCTAGCTCGCCTGCCAATGGAGCCACACGTTTAAACGCACTATCCATTTGGCCCATGTCTTTAAACTCCATTAGTATCATCCATTCGGGCATGTCAGCAATGCTTCTAAAACCCATCTTGCATCTAGTGATGCGATAGTCTTCCAGTTTGCCTTCTGATTTCAAATGATCAAAGAAACTTTTCATGCCGTTGACCCAGTCTAAGTCCGAGATGTCGCCTTCTTTGTCTGCCCAAATTGTGTAAATGTCCATTATAGTGGTCCTAATATTTCAAAACCTTCAAGGTCCTGTTTATACAGATGTGCTTGATCCAAGTACAAGTACTGGAACCCGCGGTCTCTGTAGATTGCACACTCTGTTTGTAAACTAGTAATTCCCAAACGTAATTTAGGTTTACGATAGTTCCAAGCAAACTGTGCGGCTAATAAATTCTTGTCATCATAACGTTTTATCATGGAAAACGCTGCCAGTTCGCCGTTGTCTCTATATCCAATCAGGTCCGTGCCTGGTTCTGTAAACTGACTGTCAAACAGCGGCATCACACTGGCAAAGTGTTTGTATGTGCAATAGGTTCGGTATATGTCTTGTAGTTGAGCAATATTGGGTTCAGTGATGTAGAACCAATCAACTGCGGGCTTGTAGGTGGTTTTTTCTAGATTAATTCTAGCAAATTGATATGTCACGTGCGAGGATCCTCCCTGTGCTGAAACAGTGCAGTTAGATAATCTTCTGGCCAAGAATCATAAAATCCTTTGGTAGCCATGAGCCGTGCTTTGATGTTGAGATCACTGAGACTCTGCACAAGAGCCAGGGCATATGTGCCTTGATTCATGCAAATGCCGTTTACTATTTCTACATCGTTGGGATGGTCTTCTAAGGCCAGTATGTCTGCTGCCAGTAAAAAGTCTCTGTTGGCTTGATCTAAACTGCTGGCAAACAAATCATGCGGCCATTCCACAGGGTCGTATGCATACACCACAACTTCTCGATTGCCCATCCCGTACCGGGCTCGATTTTTAAGATCAAAGTAAGGATCGCTACCAATGAATACATCGTAACTTTGTTTTAGTCTTGCGCTACGTGCGTACGGACAAGGAGGAAATCCACCCAATGCTGGATGCGGGACTTCTACAAAGTCCACAATCCACTGCTCAATATCTCGTTTAACTTGATCTATATCCATTAGAAGAACGGTAGTTTACTGTTTTTAGTTGTTTCAAGATTGTCTTTGATCAACTCACTGATCATGGTTCGCTCGGCATGACTCATATTCATCACATCATCGTATGTGGCACCACCACGCATGTACCATGACATTTTTAACCCTTGCCGTTTTAATTCGTTAGCCTCCCGCTCCATTTGATTTAACAAATCCTCCACTTGGGAGTGATTGGCGGTCAGGAGGCGGGTTCGAAAAAACTTGCCATATCCAGTGTTAATGCTTGATTGTATTTGTG
>Ga0209353_10001861_pt1 | contig 11828 bp, 11 predicted proteins | sample LauGreSpBDMM15SD_2_FD_187561 | JGI IMG/M metagenome (GOLD analysis project Ga0209353, IMG submission 187561) | Freshwater lake microbial communities from Lake Michigan, USA - Sp13.BD.MM15.SD (SPAdes) (version 2) | ecosystem: Environmental > Aquatic > Freshwater > Lake | place: Lake Michigan...
TGCTACGTACAGACCACTCACCAATGCAAACCATTTTAACATTTCATATGACACCAATTTCTCACCATTTTGGAGCGCAGTTATTATTTTTGATATAGCGGTTGAAAGACCATTCGCGCGTAGCAATGTTATCAATACGCTCGTCGTTAAAATGCCTAATGCAGCTATCCATTCTTCTTCAAAGAATTTTTCCATAAGAAAATACATTATATTCATTCCGACTACTATCTGTTATTATAGCGCAATATAATAAAACAAACATACAACTTAATTTATTTTTCTAATATACTTATTTTATAGGTTTAACTACTACCTAATTGAACTATCTTGCTAATTAACCACGTTCCTAATAATACAAACATTGTCATAATAGTATCGCCGCTGGTCTGAATCACCCATCTCAATGCCGTACAATAAGGCATTGTAGCCACAAATGGCGACATAATAAACCCCACAAATGAGAACGGCACGCACCACCGCACGTACATAAACGGTGCACAAAAGTGCGCAACTATCCATAATCCGTAGATTGCAACCACTTGCTTTATAGCATCCATTGTAAATTACCTTTTAAAGTGTCAGGTTGATTAAAGTAAATTACATTAAATTGATTCAATTTTATAATGTCAACAGCACAACAAGAATTTGCTGTAAAACTGATGCAATTAGCGTGCTATATAATATATTTACGTACATTATACATGAAAAATTTTGTGTTTAGCAAGTATTGCACTCCCGCGTATCTAAATGTCGCGTTGGGCGTCGCGATAATAATCGGCACATTTTTAGCTGGACTTAAAACGGAAATGCTTGTAGCAGAGGCGGCGTTTATTGGAATTTGGGCGTTGGGGTTGAAATGGTTATGTTCAAATGGATATAAGATTATTTCTTGGTCGTTGGCAGTTGTGCCAGTTATTATTGCACTGTATATGGTTATATTAGTGAAGAATGATGTTGCAGCCAAAGAAGGGATCGACAATAAGACCCCTAGCGTAGATGTGCCTGCTCTTGCACAACCCTCTCCGACTACTATGTCTGACGGAGCTTGCGGTCCCAAGAAGGATAAGCCCGCCGCCGCATAGACGCCATATAATGCAATAAATATTATGATAGATTACCTAAATATTTATTAAAATGCAGCCGTATTACCAACGTTGCAGCCAATCTACTTCTTATCGTTATCCGAATTCCAGAAACTGAACTGTCTATCCCACTGTTCAAGCAAGTCAACCGAGATTTCAGGAAGCAGCGGGTGGGCTTCCCATAAATACCGACAAAACGCCCAGCACAAATCATATTTTTCAGGATACAAATCCTTGTAATTGGTTTTCAAGAACAGTGCAATGTCTTTCGGGAGCAAATCCAGCTTTGATTGAGGCAACACATAAGACAATTGGACGTATGGAGAAAATGGTCGTTTGCTGTTTGCGGTTAAGATAGCATGTAAAAAATCAGTATCATAATGCGGCACATATTTACATAAATCGCCGAACAATGGGGGATAATGGTAATTATACTTCCATTTCCAGTCAGGGCAAACGCCCGTGTAATACTTAAATACCCATTCTAATCCTTCTAGGTAGTTAATGCAAATAGGTTTAATGTGATTTGGCTTGCGATACGTAGAAAACAGCAATTTATAATAACGATCTTCCCAATGGTTCTCGCTAGGGCATATATATTTCTCATCGTGGCGGTAAATAATCGGTGCATTGATAAACACTTGTTCCTTCTCGGCGGGAGTGGTTTCAGGAAACTTGCGATAATCTAACTTATCACGTACGAAATACTCTTGCATTAAGAACTCGTGTTCTTTCTTCGCAATTTCGCCAATAAGCAATGACAGATTTTTCCAATAAATCTTGCCAGAAGAGCGAGAAACCAAAAACTTATCAGGATGTCTTCCGATATATTTGCGATACATATCCAACAAAACATCAATGCCGTGTGTGCGAATATTCATAGCGGGGAAATGTGGCAAAAAGTCATTGCCCAACAAGAAACATAAAAACACATAATCGTCTATTCGGTCAGCGTGCGAATGTTCGCAATTCATATTAGATAAAATGGAGGTAGCCAATGTACGGATATCTAAAAAATGGGGTTCATTGTCATTATCGCCGCGGGAATCAATCGGAATAGAATTCTTCAAAAACTCGGGCGCCTCCCGAAAAATATAGATATTTTTAGAATATTCCAAATGGAAAATGGACAACATAATGAGGTCGGAATCTAGTCCATATACCGCAATATTGTCATTGGTCAACTTGTTATCGCGAATGTAACTATACAATTTATGTTCCCCCTCGCCAGGCACATCAGACGACGATATAATGGTGGACTTTACGTTGTATTTTTGTTCAGAGTTTTTAAAATGATAATTCATACGATTGGACAACTTATCCATAAACCGTGTTCCAGGCGTAATTGCCGACGTATTCCACGCAAATGGTGGAGGCAATGATGCGTCCGAGAATTGAACATTGCTAATAAAATGGGACTTATAACGACGGGTGCGCTGCTGCTCCATTTTGGCGAATGGGGCGACCCCATCAAAGGCGACATATATAGTTTTGGACGGGCGAATGGTGGAAATATAAACATCTATTTTTTGAATCACATCATTAATAATAATGGTATCCGTGTCGCTGTCCTTGGCGATTTCCCCCGAGTTTACACGTTTTTCAAGAGAATGAACAGCATCATAGACGATCGAATTGCAATCCATAAACAGGTGCTCAAACCGAAACCCAACAATCTCTTTAAAGAAACGCAAATTTCTAACAATATTAGAATAATTGCGAATGATGTGTGAAAAGTAACTTGGAATGCCCATAGTATTACAAGTTAGATTACAGAGATGGATACAAATAATACAGATTACTGTTTATATTATTTTACATAATAGAGTAGGATTAGTACGAAACACGAAAATTAATAATAAGATAATGTATAACTATGAATATTCAATCCAAAATAAGCAAACCAAAGAAATTGCTTAAACCGCCCGACGATATAAAAAAAACAATAGAACTAATCACGAGCAAGATTGTGTATATACAGGAAATAATTCGCGAAACAATGTCATCTATAAAAAAGAACAAAAAGGATAGAATATTTAGTGATAACGAGGCAACATTGTCGGTAAGCGTTCTCGGCGATCTATTTGCAAAAACCAAAACGCTAACTGAAAAAATAATCCTCTGTGAAAAACAAGCGGATGTAGATAATAATCTAGCAGAATGCCAACAAGTAATAGACAAATTATCAACAATTATATGTGGATTTGGCACAAAGACCATAGATGATTTGTTATTTATCAGTTTTGGCACAGAATTTAAAAATATGCAGATACAAAATCCGATTATGCAAGATAAATACAACTTAATCAAGAAATATATACAACCAACTGGATATAAAGTGCTCCATTGGAAGCCAACGCACAAAATAGCGGTCAATCCAGGACAAATATGTGCAAATAAAATAACCGAAGACGACTTAAATCTATCAGAGGCGGCATCGTTTGAATGTTTTGACGTTGACTCGGGAACCAAGCTATTATATCAGCGAGTGTATGGAATACGGGTAGTTATTCAGAATGAAAAAGCTAAAAAGAGTTTATTAATAACTGGCATAATAGACGACGTGCAAATGGATTGCATTGTAAACGAATATGTCAATACAAGGATGGAAGATGTCGCGAAACTCTCTGGCGGGCGTAGACAATTGGAAAGTTATATAATAAGTAGAATAAGAGAAACTATGACATTAAAAGACGTTCTGATAAGTGGAAACGACGACATTATAAAAAAGATGTTTACCGTTATACGCGACGTTACCACGACAAAACAAAATAAACTAGACGTAACGATGAAGTCATTTTTGGAATTAGATATATATTCGCAGCGGGGTTTATTGATAAATTTATTGATCAACGAGAACGACAATGATGTAAATTACATAAGTTATTTGTTATATGAAATGTTGTCGGTGAATTCAACGGATGGGGCGGAGAACCAACAACTGCAATTCTTTTACGAAAGTCTGCCGTACAAAATAAAGAAGAATTTCAAAGAAGTGGTAAAACACGCGCTTACAACTGCAAACAACATGATGCAAAAGTACGACGTCAGTCAAGTCTCGCTAGAACAACAAATCTATTTAATGAAAGCCGACGACATTGTAAAAGAAAAGGCGATGTTAAAATTAAAAGAAATAAAGGGTAAGCCAGACGAGATGGGATTAAAAGCCAAACAATACTTGGAAGGGTTGATAAAAATACCATTTGGAGTATATCGTGAGGAACCTGCATTGAAAGAAATAAAGATATTGAATGAATGGTATCGTCGCATATTAACCATCGTGCAAAGGTTATTTCCCGAGTTGAAAATCTCATCAAAGAAGATGTACACTGTGTTAGATATAATAAAAGGAACAAAAGCAATTATAGAATACTCACGCGAGAACATTGGTCCAATCATAGAAACCACGTTGAATAGTCTATGTTTAAAACAAATAAACGCGGTAGTGCAACACGTAAATAATTACGCAAAAACACACGCAATAGATGTAAAAATAATCACGTCTAACCAAACAAAGCCAATGCAGATAAAAAAGATCGCCGAATTTTTGGAAAAGGCCAAGAAGGAACAACCAATGATTTTATATGATTTATACGACAAAGTAATGGCTGAAATAACGCAGTCATCCTTGACGAGAATCATAACCGATACTGAAACGTTAAACAAGAACATAAAAAAGGTAGAAAATACACTATCAGATGTGTTGTCTGTGCTTGACAATTCCATATATGCCCATCGGCGCGCGAAGAACCAAATAATGAAAATAATAGGACAATGGATGAACGGAGAACAAACGGGTTACTGTTTTGGGTTTGAAGGCTCTCCAGGTATCGGTAAATGTTTCAAAAAGGATACGCCGATTATGCTGTCAAATGGAAAAATAAAAATGGTTCAAGATATAACAACCGATGATAAATTAATGGGCGACGATAGCGCACCGCGTAATGTGTTGGCATTGGGTGCAGGAAGAGAAAAAATGTATCGCATAGAACAAGTAAAGGGCGATGATTATATAGTGAATGAAAGTCATATACTGAGTCTTAAAATGACAAAACCGAATAGAAATGGAGACAAACATAAAACTATAATGGGAAAACGCTATTATAAAAACGACATTGTTGATATATGCATAAAAGATTATTTAAGTCTGCCGCCATCGTTGAAAGAATGTTTGAAAGGATACAAAGTTGGAGTGGATTTTGTAGAACAGCAAGTAGATATGGAACCATATGCTTTGGGTTATTGGTTAGGTGATGGTGATAAATCTACATTTAGAATAACAACAATAGACCCCGAAATAGTAGAGTATTATAATAAATATGCCAACCAATACGGGCTTCACCTAAAACAAGGCAAGATGGGAACAAAAAACGAAATTACTTATCATATTACAACTGGCAAGAAAGGAGGCTGCGATTATTCAAGGAACGCATTTTTAAACATTTTAAAAAAATACAATCTCATACATAACAAACATATTCCAGACGTGTATAAATACAATTCAAGGGAAAACAGGTTAAAATTACTTGCTGGTTTAATAGATAGCGATGGATACCATAACCCTACGAATAATAGTTTGGAAATCACTCAAAAGAATAAAGCATTAGCAGATGACATATTATTTTTGGTGCGAAGTCTTGGAATGCGTGGAATGATGCAAGAATGTGAAAAATCGTGTATGTATAAGGGCGAAAAAAGATGGGGAACATATCATCGCATAACAATAACGGGTAATGGAATGGATGAAATACCAGTATTATTACAACGCAAAAAAGCCAACCCCCACAAACAAATAAAGGATCCAATGAATACTGGCATTATCGTGGTTCCATTAGAGGAAGATGATTATTACGGATTTCAAATTGACGGCAATTCCAGATTTTTATTAGGCGATTTTACAGTTGCCCACAACACGTCACTTGCCAAGAAAGGATTATCTCATTGTTTAAAAAACGCAGATGGAAGTTCTCGCCCATTCGCATTTATTGCGTTGGGTGGGTCGTGTAATGGTTCCACGATTGAAGGACACGGCTATACATATATGAACTCAACGTGGGGTAAGATAGTAGACATATTGATGGATGCAAAATGTATGAACCCAATTATTTATATTGATGAACTAGATAAAGTAAGCAAGACGGAGAACGGGCGCGAAATAATCGGCATATTTACCCATTTAATAGACCAAACGCAGAACGACACATTCCAGGATAAATATTTTAGCGGCATAAACATAGACTTATCAAAGGCTCTCTTTATATTTTCATATAATGACCCAGACCAAATAGATCGTGTATTGCTAGACCGCATACATCGCATCAAGTTTGAGAACCTTTCATTAGACGATAAAATGGTAATAGTAAAGAAATATATATTGCCCGAGATAAATACCAAAATGGGGTTTGATAATATTGTGGATATATCGGACACGATGATAGAACACATAATAGAGAAATATACGTTGGAACCAGGCGTTAGAAAATTAAAAGAATTGTTGTTTGACCTATTTGGAGAAATCAACTTGGATATACTTAAAAATGCGAGCGATACGGACATGGAGTTGCCGATAATAATTACCGAGGACAACTTGGAGAATAAGTATTTAATAAAATACCACAAAATCACGGAAAAGGCGATACACAAGTGTCCCGAAGTCGGAATAATTAATGGACTTTGGGCGAATGCATTGGGGCGAGGCGGAATAATACCAATACAAACGCTGCTATATCCATCGTCTTCTTTCCTGGAACTACGGTTAACAGGATTGCAAGGAGACGTGATGAAAGAAAGTATGAATGTCGCCAAAACATTAGCGTGGAACCTAACGCCAAACGAGGTGAAGAAGGAATTATTGATACAATTTAAGGATACACAGTGCCAAGGATTACATATTCACTGTCCCGAAGGAGCAGTATCAAAGGATGGTCCATCGGCGGGAGCAGCAATAACCGCAGCCATATTTAGTATATTTAACAATAAAAAGATAAAGAATAATCTAGCAATAACTGGCGAAATCAATTTACAAGGAGAGGTAACTGCGATCGGCGGGCTAGACTTGAAAATAACTGGGGGAATACGTGCGGGCATTAAAACCTTTCTATATCCAGAAGCAAACCAACGCGACTTCTTGGAATGGAAGAAAACCGCAAAAGCGTCCGATGGGATAGAGTTCTATAAAGTATCGACAATTCAAGAGGTGTTTAATTACGTTTTTGTAAGTGCGTGAAAAACAAATATGCAAGTATAGTATAATAGACTCAATGTTTGATTTAAATTTAATAGTATTTGGATACTTGTTTCTGCGTCTGGCGCCATTCATAATCGCGTGTTTCTTTACGCTGGCCTCGTTATTAAACGCGGATTACAAAGGTGTAGTATATTTAGCTGGTTTAATTCTATCAACTGTGATAGTTATGATGTTCTCGCCAGTACTTACAAACATTGCCAAACGTACATTGTGGACAGATATATTTGACGCACCAGTCGCGCCAGCTGATATATGCAAAGCGTTTTCGCTAGTAGAAGATACATCAATTCTGCCGCAGAGTCAATCAATGTTGGCATTCACGTTTGTTTATTTACTGTACCCAATAATAAAGAATAGCGTGGCTGCTATGAACGTGCCAACGCTAATATTTTTCCCAGTTTTACTTATATTTGATTTTGTCTGGAATGTTAGAAATTCGTGTTATAAGTTTGGACAACTAGCTGCATCGCTTGTATTGGGCGGATTGATGGGTCTTGTATGGGCACTATCAGTATCGGGTGGCGGAAAGCAAATGGATATGTTATATTTCACTACTGGTTCTCCTGAACTGGTAAAATGTTCAAAGCCAAACACGTCAACGTTTAAATGTTCCGTATACAAAGGTGGGAAACTCATAACAAATAATATGGGTTAAATTTCGGCGACAATAACAATATGCATAAAATGATACATTACGGCGTTATCATTTTATTCGACAAGTTCAACGTGGTCAATATTGTCAATAATCCATCGCTTCACTATTTTAATATTTCGCTGACGAAACATTTCATCAGCAATTAAATGAATGTTCTTGGTTTTTTCTTGAAAAAATGCAATGAAATTATTGGTTATCGCTTTATAATTTCCAGACTTATATTTATCCAAGTTGTCAATCGGGAATGGGGCGACACTTTTGCGTTGGTTTACTTCATTATGAAATGTAAACAGCATATGAATCATATCTTGCTTTGTTTGAATCGAATTTACATTAATCTTGCTCAAATATTCTTGCGCGTGCTTAGAACATATAGGACACGGTAAATTAGTGCAGATTGTAAAAATGATACGAAACAGGTCGTGTCGCATTGTGGGGAAGGACGTATCTTTAAACTTTTCAACCAATGTATGTAAAAATGTCCAGGTGGGCGCCCCCCATTTCATCTTGGGCTTCACCTCTGGTTGAACTGTTGCATTAATAGACGTTGGCGATGATGTAGGATTCATACGGTTACGTAGAGGCATAATATTAGTTGGGCGTTGTTCATTTGCATTGTTCATTGTTCTGCGCGAAGTCATTAAGAACATATGATCTGTAATATCGGTAATATACACTACATATATAATAATATGTTCTATCAAACCAAATAATAATGACAAACGGTATAAAAATCTAGCATTATGTATATAAAACAATGGAAAATAAGCAACAGTTAATAGATAGCATTAAAGATTGGGTGAAATTAGACAATGAAATCCGAAAGTTGCAATCCGAGATCAGCGCACGTAAAAATGAAAAAAAGAACGTATCTACCAAGTTAATGCAAACAATGAATGCAAACAATATAGACTGTTTTGATATCAAAGATGGGCAATTGTGTTACAACAAGCGCAGTGTAAAAAAGCCGATAACAAAAAAAGGATTATTTGACATTTTAACTAAATATTACAATGGCGATTTAATGCAAGCAACACAAGTGAATGAATATATTATTGAAAATCGCGAAGAGGTGGTGAAAGAGACCCTAGTTCGCAAAATGGCAAAGGACGTTGCCAGTCCATAGGTTTACATTAGTCCGAATCCAGGAATGGTATAACGTCCGTGATGTTTTTCGTATCTAGCAATGATGCGTGGATTTTCTGTTCCAGACATAACGTCTTCGGTATTATAAACATTATTTACATCGTCAATGTAATACACGATGCCGCAAATTTCGTGAGCAGTTACATCAACCTTGCGTTTCATCTGTTCAATCGCCCCAGATTGACACATTAGTCCGTGAGGAGTGCCCTTCACGTGTGTTCCACAAAACTCGTGTTCATCCATACGTCGTCGGGTGCATTGTTCGCCGTTTGCGCGCTTTGCATTGCACCTATTTGTTACTGGCACGGCGTTCTTGATGCGCTTACGCTTGCAAACATCGTCCTTTTCAAATATCAAACGTTCATAATCATATACAAACCCAACCAACTCCCCACTTTTTTCTGTTTCACTAAAATTCAACTGCTTAATCTTATCGCGAATTTCATTTTTGAATTCCGTGATGTACGTTTCAAACTTGACATTCAGACGCTTTTCCATTTCTTATAATAATTGCACTAGGTTGATTATATATAAAGTATATTATCAAATTCAATTTTCTGAAAACGGCAGATCAGTCACAGAAGGTTCTGGTTCTGGTTCTGGTTCTGGTTCTGGTTCTGGTTCTGGTTCTGGTTCTGGTTGCGCTGCTTCTTGCACTGGCGAATTCAATTCCGTCAATTTATCTTGAATAACTCGTATTTCGCGCAAAATCCGATCAATAAGTATATTGCAATCATCATCTGGCACAACTGGCGTAGAAATATCTAACGGATGCGGGGGCTTGATTTTATAAAGATAAAATATGTATAATAATCCAATTAGTAACTGTTCGTTGTAATAGTCTTTGCACTTTATAAACAGCGCACTGCTATTCGCCATATCCGTATTCTTATCAGGATGACACTTCAAAACAATAAATCTGTAACATTTTTTAATATATTTCTTGACAATGGCATCTTCGTCCGTTTTAGGAACGGCGTCAGATGCATTTTCCTCTGATGCAAAGGGATCCTGGTCGGCTGGGGGCTTATCCTCGGCAGAAGGTGGAGGGGGCGCCCCCGCGGAGAAGAAATCATCATCATCATCAGTTGGCGCATTGCCGCTCACTGGTTGACGTTTCGGGGCTTTATTAACGGGAACTTGTTTGGCTATAAACGAAAAAAAATCGTCTGCGTTCATAAAATCATTGAATTTTTCATCAGGCTTGTATTTATTTCCTTGATAAGAATAATTATCTAATACGGTTTCATAATGATCCATTATTTGAAATATTTTGTAAAATATATTTATTGAATTATTTTCCATATAAGACCTATACCATACTGGCACACATTTTTATACCTTTTTTACATTTCAAACGCAGACTATATTTAAGTATAAAATGTATAAATAATACTATCTATTATAAATTTTATATCCGGTTAACATTTTTTGATAATAAAACCTAACGCTATTTTCTGGCGTTCTTATTCTTTCCCAATGTTCAGGGGATAACCGTTGAACATATAAATATAACTTTTTTTTACCCATATCTCCGCACCATATATCTAAATCTCGTTTGCTTCGTAAATTTTCAATTCCCACGATAAACTGAATTGCTGATTGTATATTATCCATTTTAATTAGTTCTCCTTTTGCTTTGGTTTGATGCTATAAATGTATACCTATAACTAAAATCAATTTTTTAAATTCTGTTTAACAAACGCGTTACGATTTTCAATAATTAAAAATAATCGGCGTTTGAAATATAAAAAGGGCGTAAAATTAGATAAATTTGACTCGCAACTTGGATTTCTAATTATAGGGCTAAACTGACTATAACCGTAAATAATGTTCTTGCTGTTGTAGCGTTCGGATAAATCCTCTATTTATGCACATATCAACACGTTTTGCCTTCAATATGTCGTGCGCTTCTTGAAATGTTTTGTTATGTTTTTTCATAATGTAATATAGAACAACCGCACACGACCGCGACCTTCCAGCTAAACAATGAACCAATGTTTTTTTGCCACTTTCTAATAATGCAAATGCTCGCTCGGCATAGGGCAGCACATCAACATAATCCATATCATCAAAAAATATGTCAATATAATTGATATGATTCATTGATGACGGCGGTTTAACCAAACTGATAATTTGGTCCAGTCCTGCAATAAAATTATGGTCACCAAATGAAAAAATATTACCTACATATATGTTATCAATAATGTGGTTGTAATTATCCCCGAAATTATCCATTTTAATAATATATATTATAACAATTCTATATATTATTTGCAATCTAATCCCAATTGTCGGGACGTTGTTTCTTTCCACCGTCGTATGATACTGCAAAGTTCTCCGCAATCATCCATTGATTCACGTGCACCTCGCCGACATAAACATCGGCTAATATGCGTCCGTATTTCTCATTGGCAACATTGCGCAATTCCACTATTTTTCCATACAACAGTTCGTTCAATGCCGCTTTGGCGTGCTTTGCCAAATCTCGTTCAGCAACACTTTTGCCTTTTACTTCGGGCGTGTCAATGCCATTCAATCTAACTGAAAATCGGTAAATTGGCCCTTCTGTGTTTGGCAATTTCGCAGCAATTGTAATCGTATCGCCGTCGTAGATTTTTACCACCTTTCCATACTTGATGGGAAAGGTAAACGCAGTAGTATCCTTATATTCAATGCCATTCAAATAATCCAAATC
>Ga0209353_10001862_pt1 | contig 11813 bp, 12 predicted proteins | sample LauGreSpBDMM15SD_2_FD_187561 | JGI IMG/M metagenome (GOLD analysis project Ga0209353, IMG submission 187561) | Freshwater lake microbial communities from Lake Michigan, USA - Sp13.BD.MM15.SD (SPAdes) (version 2) | ecosystem: Environmental > Aquatic > Freshwater > Lake | place: Lake Michigan...
TTACAGTATTTCATCTCGTCTATATGCATTTTGATAACATCCATAAATATATTTTTGTTGTAAATAGTCGGATATCTATATCTAATTGTATCGGGAATGATGAATTGATTTTTCTCTTTGATCTCCTTTACTTTTTTTTCAATTTGCGTAATAAAATTTTGAACATATTGTATATCATATTTGATTGGTTTTTCGGATTGATTCACTGGTTCGGCATCGGTTCCCTTTTTATTGTCAGATACATTACTTAACAATATTTTACCAGAAGTAAATTCACATTCTGAAATAAGTTGGTCAAACGAATATGCAGTCATTTTATGAGCTTCTGCTTTCGCATCTAACTTATAAAAATTTACGAGCGATAAAATGACTGTATTTGCAGCACTTGTCGCAGAAACAATCTTTACAGCGGTCGTATTATCATAAAATATTCCACTAACCACTGACGACGCAGACGAAATAAAAATTGCTGGAATCATGAGACGATATAGATAAAATTCGCAATAAGATTTTGCCTCTAAATACAACATCTTTTGACCTTTTAGATACAAGGAAATTAGGTCTAACGCGGTTGACAATTTGCCGTCATTATATCCGAATTTAATGTTCATGGTGTCCATTATACTTAAAAACCCACGATGGGGTATGGGAGTGACTGGTTTTTTTGCGGACTCTATTGCTGACTCTATATCAAACATTTCCGTTCTTTCAATAAGTTGATTTTCTGGTTCAGGCGATGTAGGCTCAGCCTCTTCTTTGGTATCAACGCAAAAATCTGCTGTTTTATCTGGAAAATACATAAATATACATATGTATGTATTTATATTTTGGGGTTTACACCATTGAAGATTTAAAACGACGCATTGGGCCTGTTGTTCTTCTTCATAATCTCGTCGGTAGACATTTCACGGGTAGACATACCACCGCGAACCCATCCATCTAGTGCCGCCTCTTCGACCGAGTTCGCTGCATTATTCACGCGCTCTTCCATCTTCTTGTCAGTAGGATACAGCGCATATTGCGAGAACGACTTATCCATAATGGTAGAGGCACTCTTCTTGTCAGAGACCATTTCGCCGTGCAACAACTGAGACTCGACCGCGGGGTCACAGCTGCCGCGTCCCAGAAAAGGAACAGTGGCAAAAGGACGCTGGAACAATTGCAGCTTCTCAACCGCGTGATCCTGCTCGGGCTTCAACATCAAGATAGACTCCGCATCGACAACCGAGCCAGTTAGTCCAGAACCGTGAGCAGTGCCACTAAACATAACAGCGGGCTGGTTAGTTGCGAAATTAACGTGGCCGTTGGACATTTTATCGCTAAAATAGTTAGATAGTGTATGGTTTGCGAATTTGGTATTATATACATTTCGTTGGGACTGATCGGTGACATCATCGCCAATACGCCCTGCATTATTAAAGAGATAGGAACTAACAGAAGACATTGTAATTCACTTATTATAGTATAGTAAGAGAATGAAATTTACAGAGGGCAGCTTTAATTATTGCTCTAATAATTAGTATAATGAGACGTATTTCTGGCACAGGCAAACTGGTTGCCTTCTTTGCACGATATCATACTACCGTAACAGAATTCGGCAAATGACTGTTGATCGTTTGGAATCGTGGTGCTGGGATTTGAGTTAAAAGGCCGCAGCGATTGTTCAAAAGCCAAATTATCGCCTAAATCATTGAATAGTTTATCGGCAATATTTGGCTGTCCTGGGTTGGCTTCATTTACCAACTGTTTGGCACTGTTTAAAATTGCTGAATTCACTTTATTGTTAAATGCAGGGGGGGCGGGCTTTTTATTTGGGTTATAATCGTAATCCGTCATCATAACATTGCCAAACGGGTTGCTCGTGTCGGGTTCCAAGAATGCATCGGTTGGTATAGTTTTATTATTTTCGGTTAAATATGCAATGGCTGGACTTTCAAACCCTTCTTTGCTCTCGTCCTTTAACGCCTTGGATTGTACTTTCGCTGCCTCTTTTTCGTGATAGTAATGCAGTATGTATATTGCGCCGACGGTAATCAGACCGACAATTAATGTACGTATGCTGCGCGACAACAAAGCGCCCACAACCGTTAATAATATGACAGTTCGGGTTACGGAATTCAACTTTTGTTCATATGTCATATCTTCCACTGGAAAAAACTCAAATAAGTACTTTTGGTTAAACAATATATTTGGGTTCTCTGTCCAAAATGGAATATGTCTCGCGCGCTTTTTCGCGTTTGCATTACAAGTTTCATCATCTGGATTACACTGTGCCGGTTCCGCAGAAACTACGGTTGGCATAGGCTCTGATTTCAGTTTTGGTTGAACCATCTATATTAAATCGTATATATATGGTTCGTATATTTTACACCGACGAAATGACTAAATTGTTCGGATGCATTACAGCAATTTCTTCTTTACACACTTGGAATCTATTTGAAGAGTTTCGCATTTTTCATCGTGGGGCACAATCTTTAATACACATTTCGCCTTCTCTCCATACAATGGCTCGGTGCAACCATTCTCTAATTTTTTGCCACGTTTGCACGTTTTCGCTTTGATCGGCTGTGCGCATCTCGCCCTAAAATGTTCATACCGTTCTCTCACGTCAGCATATGATAAGCCAGACGATTTGCCCAACATCTTATTTACCAATTCGTGCAAATCATATACATACTTTGAAAATGTTTCGCGCGACTGCATATGCTTCATTGTCAGTGGCAATCGCTTAAAGTTCTTACGCAAATTCGCGCGACACTTGCCGCAAGGCAATACATTTTTCAAATTTATCATAAAATCTTTGTAGTGATGCTTGTCGTCATTTGTCGGTTTCACAGGGTAATTGAAACTCATCGTATGCATATAATGCCACATTCCAGGCCCCCATACGGTAGTTAACATTCCATCATTACTATTATATTCGTCTAGCGAATAAACTGGCGCGAACTTGGGCATTCGTCGCCGCTTACGCGTCGTGTTCATTTTATTACTCTTTACATTGTATGGATAAATAAAGTTATTACTAAATTTTACTGGTTTAGTCAAGATGGAATTTCGTTGTAATCTGTAAAATAATGTATCATTATTATGTATATAATGCCTGGTGTAGTTGAAGTTATCGGAAACTTATTTCGCCCATACTATAACTATGTGTTACTTGTTATTTGCATAATAGTTGCGGTTGTGGTTGGACGGTACGCATATGCAACTTATTATAAGAAAACGGTTGACAATAAATTCGCAAATGTAGCAAACGCAAACCGACGCAATAAGGAAGCGGAGATTATGTTTTTTCACGTAGATTGGTGCCCACACTGCAAAACCGCGTTGCCAGAATGGAACAATTTCAAGAAACAATACAACGAGAAAGAAATGAACGGACGCGTGATACGGTGCAAAGATATCGATTGCACGAAGGAGAACAGCGATGTTACTAGTTTAATAAATACATACTCAATCGAGTCTTATCCAACTGTGAAGTTATTAAAAGACGGCAAGACGATCGATTTCGATTCTAAAATTACATCCCATACATTGGAACAGTTTGTCAATACGATGCTTATTGATTAAACGATTTGAATAGCAACTAATATGGTTATTTGCTATTGTCTGTATTACCACTTAACTATCTACTTTCACGGCATCAATGCCTTGTTGTATTAGTTTTATTCTTAGTTCGCTGTTATTTGTCGTATTTATTAGGTCGTATATAGACAATGATGGACACCATATGTAATATTCGCGAGCAATTGCGTGCGGTTCTTGTTTGTCTAGTACGATGCCAATTAATCGATTTATTATAGAAATGACATAGTCTAGCAATGAGGTTTCGGGGCTAACATTCCGATTACATTCATCTGCGTTACTACCTTTATACCGTATTCCAAGCATCTCGGTCGGATTTGCACCATTTCGGATGGACTGCTCTAATGGATAATTTGCAAGTAACCCCCCATCACAGTAACACTCATTATTTTTAAATAACGGCGTAAATAACACAGGCACTGCACACGAACTATATATTGCTTCTATTACAGTCCAATCTGGATGGGTCTTATGTGAAATGTCTATCAGCTGGAACGAATTTATGCCTATTGTGCACATATGGATTTCAATATTGGTTAGTTTATAAAATTCAATCAACGTTATGTCCATTCGTATATCCTTGCCATTAAATAATGGCAAGAATATATCCTGTATTATTTCTATACCAAACATACCACGTTTATTAATTGTGTCCAATATAGAATACAGATTAAATGTAAATACGTTTTGCCAAGGTCGTTTGATTAAATAGTCGTCTAGCGTTTCCCAGTCATATTTTAATGCCAACATCACAGCAATGATTGTACCGACCGATGTCCCATATATGGATCGTATGTTTTCTAATTGCCAAAGTCCTTGTTTATGACTCTCCTTTATTGCACCATAAAATGCAAATCCAGCCAAACCGCCACCAGAACATACGATATGCTTGATTGTTGGTTTATCTGGTGTAACTTCTGTATCGGTTTGTTCGTCCATTTGCATAATTACGTAAAATGCATCTATGTTTTTTCTTACGAGATATATATTGTTTCGTAATAACAGATGTCTATTTTTCTACAAACCGACGAAGACGATGTCGTTCAAAAGATGAATATTGATGACTTGTTCGCCAAAAAACAGCGCCACGATTTGAAGCAGTTAAGTATATATAATAAATTATTGAATCGAGTGCATAAGCGTATTACGGCGACTACTCGGGGTCGGTCGGTTGATACTCATATATGGTTTAATGTTCCAGAATATATATTTGGAGAACCTGTATATGATAACGCGGATTGCACTGGTTATTTAGTAGCAAAGTTGGAGGCAGAGGGATTTGCAGTTCGTTATATGCACCCAAACACCCTCTTTGTATCTTGGAAGGACTGGATACCGTCATATGTTCGCAACGAGGTTAAAAAGAAAACTGGCATTTCGCTTGATGAAAAAGGCAATATCAAAAAGAAAGCGGGCGAGGAAGATCAAGACGAAGAGGAGGACGTAAATTCTATTATGTTGGGCGACAGACAAAGTGCTACTGGGGCAAAGCCACAAAAACAATACACAGACACGAAAGATTATAAACCAACGGGTAAGCTGGTATATAATCCGGAGATGTTGGAACATTTAGAGAAAAAGGTTTCGTTTCGTTAGCCTCTTTGCCCGATTCGGTCTATTTCTTCTTGACCTCAATTTTCGGGAGACTTTTCTGGTTCTTTTATTGCGACCTCCTTTTTTGGCCTCATCCAATGGATTAACATTAACCTCGGGAGAAATAGTTTCCGCTGGAGTAGCGGGCGGCTCGGGGGCGGCAGTTGTCAAAGGAGAAGCGGTGGCCAAGGGAGAAACTGGCGATGCAGGAGCAGCGCTTGCCAAAGGAGCTTCTTTGGATGAATCGATGTCAGGAACTGCTTCGGCAACCACTGGCGCATTCGGGCTTGTTTTATATTTTTCAATAGTATCATATAAAGCACTATTAAATGTTACTTGTCCCAATATGCTTGGCTTGACTACAGCCTCTCTTAATGCAGATATAAACGCCGATTGTGATTGATTTTGCTGTTTATTAAAGTCAACCAATACATTATCGACTGCTTCGGTATACAGTTTTTGCCCGTTGGATTCCCAAAAATCAGGCACACTGTTCTGTAAATAATCAGTAATTCCAGAAACGATGTCTTTCGGCGGTATATTTATCGGCTTGCCGTAGTTATTGATCGCCTTTTCGATTACATTATCAAACAATTTTATAAATTTATTTAAAAACGGATCATCTGGCGGTTGCCCGTCGATTAGTTTTTGTTGAAGGACGTTCACAAATTTCTCACTAAATTCCTCACTGTCTATCTTTCTTCGTAATTTATCAAGTGTACCATCTGTGATTTTAGTTATAACTTCATCTATTTTGGATTCTAACAACTTGCACGTTTCGTCGGCTATTCGCTGCGCCATTGTTTTTCCAGTATCTGTAACGGTTAACGATATGGCATCCGCTACTTTATGTTTTATATATTCTGTCATGTCCGCGTTTCTATAATATATACACATAAAAGAAAATTGAATGCGGTTAGACTAAATTATTAGTATCAATCATTATTGTAATATCGAATCCCCCAATGAACCATCAAGCAATTCAAGTCCCGCAAACCTATCGTAAAACACAAAAGAAGAAGAACGACATTTCCGAAGCTGATAAATCTAAATTATGGGATGTATTTGATATTGACGCGCAGTCTATATTGCACGACAATGCAGCGACAGACAATACGAATATAGAATGTGTATATACAAAAGACCCCGATAAATGCAATCTGTGCAATTCGTCGCTAATCATTATGGAGGATGGATTTCCGACTTGTGTAAATACTGCGTGCGGCGTTATGTACAAAGACGTACTTGATTTTTCGCCAGAATGGCGGTTTTACGGCAGCGAAGATAAAAATGCAAAAGACCCAACCCGATGTGGAAATCCAATTAACCCATTGTTAGCGCAATCCTCATTCGGATGTACCGTAATGTGTACCAACAAGTCTTCATATGAAATGAAGAAGATACGCAAATGGACCGAATGGCAATCCATGCCACATAAGGAAAAATCGTTATATGAAGAATTCCAGTTTATTACTGTTATGGCTCAAAATGCAGGCATACCTAAAATATTCATAGATGATGCAGTTAGCATTCACAAGGACATTTCTGAACAAAAAATGTTCAGAGGAATCAATCGCGATGGCATTAAAGCCGCATCTATTTACATTTCGTGCAGATTGAATGGTTGCCCTCGCACAGCACACGAAATCGCTGAAATTTTCAAATTGGATAAAACGAGCGCGACGAATGGATGTTCTGTTGCTGTAAATATCCTGCACAATATTGAACGTAAGATTGACCCGTCGCACCAGTCGGATTTATGTATTACATTGCCAAGTTCATTCATTGAAAGATATTGCAGTAAATTGGGCATTAATCAGGAATTAACGATGTTATCCAAGTTCATAGCATTCAAGATTGAACAAAATAATATTATTACCGACAATATTCCTCATGCAATTTCCGCAGGAATCATATACTTTATTTCACAAACGTGCAGTTTAACTGTTACTAGAACAGACATTAAAACTGTGTCGGGGGTTAGTGAAGTAACAATCAACAAATGCTATAAAAAACTGGAAATGATACGCGACACATTATTACCATCCGCAATTTTAGATAAATACAAATAATAAGATAGACGCTTGCTTGTCTAAATATTTTTATTTGTGTATAGTATAGAAAGACCAGATGCAAGCACACATTGCCGCTATGTTGCTAAAAAAGAAGACTATTAAACCTTCGCCCGAACCAGTTATAGCAGCACCATTGCCTGCGCCTGTACAAGAACATATACCAGAACCCGCGCCTGTACCAGAACCCGTTCCAGAACCTATTATATTGCCTGTAGAAGAACCACTGCCAGAGCCTGTACAAGAGCCTGTACAAGAGCCTGTACAAGAACGAGTGCCAGAACCATTGCCAGAACCATTGCCAGTTCAAGCGCCCGCACAAGAGCATGTAAAAGAACGAGTGCCAGAACCATTGCCAGAATCAGAACCAGTTCAAGCGCCCGCACCTATTCCAGAACCTATGCCAGCAAATTTAAACATAAATACAATTGCTTCACCATCTGATAAAATTGTACCAAAAATGATATTTATTGTTCCGTACCGAGATCGCGCTCAACACCTGCATTTTTTCAAAGAACAAATGAATAAGGTTTTATCTACTATTCCAAAAACAGATTATAAGATATATATATTGCACCAACAAGATGAACGCAAATTTAATCGCGGGGCAATGAAAAATATAGGATTCATAGTTGTCAAGAAATTATATCCAAATGATTACAAGAATATTACTCTCGTATTCAATGATGTTGATACAATGCCATATACGAAGAACTTTTTAAAATATGATACCGTTCCTGGTGTAGTAAAACATTTTTATGGTTTTAAATTTACGCTGGGCGGAATTGTCTCAATAACTGCTGGCGATTTTGAAAAAAGTGGCGGATATCCTAACTTTTGGGCGTGGGGATATGAAGACAATTTATTAAAAATACGTGTAGATGAAGTCGGTTTAAAAATAGATTATTCCCAATTTTATCCAATTAAAGATGGAAATATTTTACAATTAAGTGATGGAGATACTCGCAATGTAAGCCGTACAGAATTTGATGCATATAGAAGCAATACTGCTGATGGATTTAGCGACATAAGAGATCTAACGTACAATGTCGATGAAGAGTCTGGATTTGTCAATGTCACTGCATTTGAACCGAAAATTCCAGATGATAGCATTATTACCAGACCCCACTCTGTCGCAAACGTCATAAATGGGAATACTCCCTTTCTAGGACGAAGACGACCAGCATTTGGCAGAATGGGTTAGATGTAGCGATCTCGCCATCGTTCATTGTGCCGATGGGTTTACGCGGGCGGCTGGAAAAAACTTAATGGCTAATCCAATTTCGTGCGCCGTTTCCCAAATGCCTGATATTTTAATAACCACTTGCGTGTTGGACGTGATTGCATTATTGTCTTCACAATACAATTTAATTTTACCATATTGCAGTCGTTTTTCTATACTAGTTGAAATATTAACTGGTAGATTATAGAAATGCTTATAATAGTCAAGTAATTTATATTCAATATCAGACAATTCTTTGATTATGCAAATATTCCGTGCATTGCAGATGTCGTACTGCATAAACAACTCATTTTCTGTTGATATTATGCTGCTAGATACGAATGAAATATGATAATATATGGAGTTTAGTACAAGATATTGGTTTGAATATAAAATCTTGGTGAAATATCCATTAATTAATACGTTTCGTTTCTTATCGGCTAGAAAAATTTCAGATAATGAAAATGTAGATGGGTTCAGTGTAATATTCATTTTTACTAATAGTGTAAATGAATTATCGTTTATCTTGTTTACTTACAATATTTTATGCGGGAACGCTAGTAGCAAGATTGTCAACCTCTATTTTACTTTGAATTGTGTCAATCTCGGTCTGTTTCGATTGTATTCGCACCTTTAACGCATCTACTTTGGATTGGTTAAGACTAACCACCTTTTCTAGTGTAGTCAACTCCGACTTTAATGTCGCCATTTCAGTTTGCAATTCATTGATCGTTTTCACTGATGCTTTCTGCTGTTCGCTCGGAACTGCTGGCGCAGCGGGCGTTGATGCAGGCGGATTTTCCAGACCCTCCCGCATAGTAAATATGAGATTATTTATAAGCATCGCCACAAAAAATGCGACTATGCCTGATAGTACCAATTTGTTATATTTCGCCAAAAACTTCATTTAATAATATAATATTATAGTATATATTATTACATGTCTTCGAATTCTAATATTGGTCTAAATGGAATTGTATCTTGGAAAGGACGAACATTTAACCAAATTACAAGTTACATCCGAAAAAATGGCGGCGTTAGTTCTGCCGTAACCGTTGGAACAAATATATTCAATCGTCTTCCATTGAAGATTTATCGTCGTGAAATAGCCTTTCCAACTGAAACGAATTGCAAACAACGGTCAGCAATACGAATAGACGTTCTAAATGCTCCTGGTGGCAGCATTACTAACTCTGCGGTAAATGCAGGTGGTTTAGTTAATACTATAGACTTTAATTTAACCGAAAATTCAAGTGAACGCCCAGGCAGCGCCTGCGACAATGTATGTGCGAGCACTGGCAGCAGCTCTCAATCAAACGCGCTACGCCGATTACGTAGTGGCGGAATGATGCGGAAACAATTCGACTTATCTACCAGCAAGCAAACGTACTATACAAATTCGCAACAATATATTAATAGTCGCAATCGTGGGTTTAACCAAAATCAGTTTTATTATACTCGGGTCGGCAACACATCCTCCAAGCCAGGCGACAGTTTATCAACTAATAATATTTATGCGACAAATACTCTTACGGATTGCAAAAAACTGTATATTTCGGCGGCTACTAGTTTCCGATATACGTGGGTAAACCAACCAAATATTGTTAATGATGAGAACATTACACCTCCCACCCAAGTTACTGTAACAGTACCTATTGGCTACTACGATATCAATGATATAAACGACGTCTTGCACAATACTATGATTGCAAATGATCATTACTATCGTCGGTTAGATAACCTAACAAATGTATTTTTGATCAACTTTGCACTTAATAACAGTAGTGGTTTAGTTGAATTGACAGTTTCTCCTATAAGCGCATCCATCGTTACGGCCAATTTTTATGGAAAGGCATTAATTACTGGCGCATTAGGTGTAGTCGAAACAACTGCGTGGACAACCCCGACCGAAATAACTACTCCCCAAATTACTATACTTAATAATAGCTTTATAAATGCAATTGGATTTGCTAATGGAAATTATCCCGAGACAAATGAAAATACAACTGTCACGATATTTACTGGAACGTCTCTTCCTCCTTTGCAACCAGAGGGCAACAGAGTATACTACAAACCCAATAATCCGCAATTTGCGCAACAGGGGGCAGTAACGTCTAGTTCAAGAATCGCACGTAGACGATATGACACGATAACAAGTTCTGCGGCTTCGTACCGAACCGCATACGGAATGCACGTATCAAATGCACTTGCTTATGGCGTTCCTGCAAATGGATATACTATCAAAGATAAACTCGGCTATCCTAACCCGAATACCCCAACCGTTACGGCGACTGGTGAGATGCGGTTCTGCAAGTAATCAGTTATAGTGAATTGAATGTAACGTTATGTTTTGTGCACCAATTTTGACATTTCTGTACATTATTACGAATTAGCGTTTCGATTTTATCATATTTTGTTTTTTTTTGAATGAGTGTCATTGTATAATAGATGTTTTCCAATTGCTGTTGACCAAATACCGAGTTATATTCATTCACTTTGGTGATGAAATGTAGCGGAATGATACAGTCTAAAAACCGAGCCGCATAATGCGTATCTGGCGCGTTTGCCATTTTTTCAAATGCTTTATGTAAATTTGAAAAAAACGGACTACAAGAATTATATATAAACCCTTTGCACACTACATATTTTTCGGAATTTGCATAGCGACTTGTATGTGGTTTGACAATATACACGTTTTCATAGAAGGAAGACAGTATATATAATATATCCACTGTATGCGGCATAAAACAATCGAAAATCTTTAAAATGAATGTTCCACCCGCCCGCTGCATCACCAACGCAAAACACATTTGGGCAAATAATAGGTTTGCAATGTGTATTTCTTGCTTATTGAAATCAATTGAAAAATCAAATCCTCCGTCCGCGGTAATTAGCTCCATTGACGATGCATATTTGGTCTTACAATAATCAAAATTTTGCAACGATAATATATTCCCAGTATTGTCTGCACCCGTTTCAATGCATACATTCGGATTCTGCTTTAAAAAATTGTCTGTTTTCTTCCAACTTGGTATATTCGGGTCATTTTCATTGTCAATGATTGTCATTCCAGTATATGTGTCGTGTTTGCAATGACGCAATTTTGTAATCGCTTCGATAAATCCGCCAGGACCCTCGGCCAAGTGAAATGTGCGAATCGGCTTGGAGTCGTATTGTAGATGAAACATTTGTATAATTTCTATCATTTTAAAATATGACCGCGATAGCGGGTTGTACTTGGATACACATTTTTTCTTGAATGGAACTACGGTGTGTATATATTCGTACGGATTCGTGTATTTCTTAAAAACGTCCCATTCTGTTTCTATGGAACTTAGTCG
>Ga0209353_10001863_pt1 | contig 11807 bp, 22 predicted proteins | sample LauGreSpBDMM15SD_2_FD_187561 | JGI IMG/M metagenome (GOLD analysis project Ga0209353, IMG submission 187561) | Freshwater lake microbial communities from Lake Michigan, USA - Sp13.BD.MM15.SD (SPAdes) (version 2) | ecosystem: Environmental > Aquatic > Freshwater > Lake | place: Lake Michigan...
CTGTAATTTGGTGGGGCATTTCCCACTGTGGGAATTTGCCCTGTTCTTTTATTTAGTGTGTAATCCGTTTCCCTTAACCAACTGAAAGTAAATCATGTACAACTCAATCACTCTCAAACAATGTGCTGACCTTATCGCCGCTGTGGGCGACAAACAAACTGTCCTAGTGCAGGGCGAGATGGGCATCGGCAAGTCTGCCATCCTCAAGATGCTCAAGTCATACCCGCAGTTCAAGGACGCGTTCTTTTGCTACGTGGACATCACTACCAAAGATGTTGGTGACTTTATTGTTCCCAAGATCCGCACCATTGACGGTAACGAGGTCTGCTCATTCATACCCAACGAAGAGTTCGGGTTCCACTTCAAAGGCAAGAAAGTTGTGATGATGTTGGACGAGATCGGTAAGGCACGTGGTGGTGTGATGAACGCATGCTTGCGTCTCATGAACGAGCGTGGTCTAGGCGTTGACCAACTCTCTGAGGGTAGCGTTGTGTTCGGCACTACTAACTTGTCTGTCGAGGGACTAGGTGACAACGTGCCGCCACATGCTCTCAATAGGGTGACCCGTGTTCGTGTCAAGAAGTCTGACGCACCGACATGGATCGAGGACTATGCGATACCTACGGGCATCAACCCCGTCATCATCGGCACTGTCGCCGAGTACCCTGAGATGTTTGCATCGTTCGAGGACTACGAGAAACCCGAGCAGAATGTTTACATCAGTGATCCCCGCACTGTGCGTGGTGCTGTCGTGACACACCGTTCTATGGAGCGTGCCGCCTATGTGTATGAGCATACCCGTATCTTGGGTGATGCTGTGATGTGTCACGCACTGGCTGGTACCGTGGGTGAAGCGGCTATGCACAACATCTTGACGATGGATAAGATGGACTCACAACTCACACCGTGGGATGACTTGATCAAGTCACCTGAGACCGCGACTGTGCCCACGTCTGCCGCCGCTACATGTATGTTGGTTGCCAAAGCTGTGCACCGTATCGAGAACAGCAACATCGTTGCATGGATGAAGTTCTTGAACCGCATCCCCAAGGAAGCGCAGGGTTTGTTTGCCCGTAGCGTTATGTCAGAGAAGTGTCCCAAGCGTTTAGTTGCCGCACGTAACACCGAGTTCGCTCTGTGGGCATCAGCCAACAACTTCATGTTCGCCAAGCAATAACTTCATACCGTATGAAAAGGATATAGACCTATGTCATTCTTAACACAACTCAACACGTTGACACCCATGCAACGTATCCAACGATCACACGTTGAACTGATGGGTCACCAAGACACGATGGAGTATGCGTCTGTCATCATGGTCGGTAAGTACGAAGTGCGTGACGATGTTCCTACTGCATGCACCAACGGCATCGACTGCAAGTACGGCAGTAAGTTCATCAAGGACATGTGTGACTCTGACTTGCGTGGCTTGATCATGCACGAGAACTTACACAAGACATTCCAACACATGTTCTTGTGGCAACATCTCTACAAGGAAGATGGACGCACGGCTAACATGGCATGCGACTACGTGATCAACTTGATCATTGACGATATCCGCAAGCGTAGTGGTGGGTTCGTTACTCTGCCCAAGGGTGGGTTGCTTGACCGTAGGTTCGAGGGTATGGACTCGCAGACTGTGTACAACATCTTGCGTCAAGAGAAGGACGATGACGGATCTGGTGGCGGTGAAGGTGGTCAAGGTGGTGAAGGGTTTGACGATCACGATTGGGAATCGGGTGAGGCTATGTCTCAGGAAGAGATTGACCAAGTTGGCAAGGACATCAACCAAGCTATTCGTCAGGGTCAACTGATGGCGGGTAAGTTGGGTGGCAATCAGTCACGTGAGTTGGGTGCGCTCATCGAGCCAAAGGTTGACTGGCGTGAACAGTTACGTGAGTTCGTTTCATCCACTGCTGTAGGCAAGGACATCTCTACGTGGCAACGTGTTAGCCGCAGATGGTTGCAACACGACATGTACATGCCCTCGACTATCACTGAGAATGTTGGCCGCATCGTGGTTGCCATTGATACGTCCGGTTCGATTGGCACTGCTGAGTTGTCCAAGTTCTTGTCTGAGGTGCAGGGTATCTGCATCAACACCAAACCCGAGAAAGTTGATCTGTTGTATTGGGACACCGACGTGGCAGCACATGAAGTGTACACACAGGAACAACTTGATAAGCTCACATCATCTACTAAGCCCGCCGGTGGTGGTGGCACTGACGTAGCATGTGTGTCCAAGTATCTCAAGGACAATCAGATTCGTCCTGAGTGTGTGATCGTCTTGACTGACGGTTACATCTACGGTGATTGGGGTACATGGAATGTCCCCGTGCTGTGGACTATCGTAGGTGGTAACAAAGTTGTACCCCCCATGGGTACGGCCATCCATCTCGACTAACGTATGGGTCTCTCTATAGAGACCTGTTCCCTCCCCCTCCTAACCTAACTGAAAGTAAATCATGAAAACTACGCAAGAAAACTTCATCGGCCAAATTGGTTTTGACCGCTTCCAACGTAACGTGGAGACCGCACGTGCAAACAACCACGAGCACTGGATCGGTGACATACCAGTGCGCAAAGAAATGGTGGTGTTCTTTAAATCATTCAAAGACAAACGGTACAACATCGTGCCGTGCGTTGATAAATCATCTACTGTTTTTTGGAAGCGTGATGCTGAAGGTGAGTCAATAGGTATACCCGTGTTCGACAAGTTGGGTATCACGTTCCCTGATGCCAAAGAGTTCCGGTCAGGCAGTATTATTATTGCGCACGATGGCACTGACATGCAGTACTGCGTGGAGTCCGACAAGATCGAGAACGAGAAGTATGCTTCACACAGTGATGGCTACAACATTCGTCAGTCCAAGGATATGAAGAAGGCACTGAAGATTGCGATGACTTATCTCAAGCCACTTGGCTACGATGACATCTTGGACAGATGCCGTAATCAGTTGTCTAATGGTATTGAAAACTTACGCTCACCCGCACGTGAGAGGCTACATGAACGCCTGAGCATTCAACGTAATGACATAGCACAAGAAGTTGCTCACATGATTGCATCGGGGTATGTACCAAGTACACCGTCATTTAAAATTGCTGTAGACTTGATAGCCCAAGAAGGTGCAGAACTTAGACGCATGCAGGACTACAAACCCCGTGCATGCTTTGTGTGGGTCAAGCCTAACAGCTTGTCGTACAGGTTCACCGATGAGACGCAAGTCACAGAGTGCACTAGCATGGATGATGTGCCTGAGTTCGTTCGTAATAAGTTAGCCGTGTTGCAGATCGCAAAGAACGGGGACGCTATTACGGATGTTGGCATTCGTGTGTCAGACATTACTTATTGGGTGTTCGCATGAGCCTGACAGAATACGACAAAATTGGGGAGTTGCACAAGATTCGTATGGAACGGGCAATGATAGATTTTCAGGTTAGGCTTGCCTCACAAAGTAACTTACGTGAATGGACATGGATGATGCAGAAAGGGGAGTTAAGTACAAATGATGTTATTCGTGTGGAAGTAAACGACAACGGTACAGTTAATCTGTATGACTTCACACTGCCAAGCAAAGGAGGAATGAAACGTTTGGACATAGCACAGAAAGATGTTGAGCCGTGGATCATGCAGACAATATCCATGCTACGTATCGCAGAAGTAAACGACCTTGTACCGGAGTTGGGATTCAAAGTATCCGACACGCTGTACTACATATTAAACAGAGAAGGAGAGATGAGATGAAAAACGTATACAGAACAAAGACAGGGATTGAGATTGGTTGCATGTATCAAAAGCCACTGCCTCAAATGAACCCTGATGAGGAAGAAATTCAAAGAGCGTTGTTAGGGATGCGCGGGCCAGATCAAGTGTCGATAGCACTGTACATAATCTTTTTAGTTGTGTTGTTCACAACGCTGGCGCTGACCGTTGGGAGTGGACGATGAACGATCATGAGAGCAACTTATACGACTTGTATGCGGGGTTCGCCATGATGGCTATGCTGAATAAAGCACCCAAGTCAACTAAGCCCGAAGAGATTGCGAGTGTTGCACACGAACAAGCCAGTGCCATGCTCAAAGAACGTAGCAACTTACGCAAAGTAGCAGAGGGCGGGATTGCTGACATCATTAACAAGTGGGAGGGTTGAAGAATGCCAAGACCTAAACCGCCAATGCCACTGATAGGACGCCAAGTGCGTATGTCAGATTTAGATTGGTTGATATTCCAAGACATGGGAGGTGCTGATTGGTTACGCAAACATTTGAAAGCCAAAGCAAGACTACCCCTAAAACATTACGAAGCACAACTGAAAGGAGAGAAGAATGACACCGGAAAAGAAAGTCAAAACTAAAGTGGTTGCCATACTCAAAGAGCTTGGTACGTACTACTTCTACCCCGTCACCGGAGGTTACGGTGCATCGGGCGTACCCGACATAGTTGGGTGCTACAAGGGAAGGTTCTTTGCGATTGAATGCAAAGCAGGGAAAGGTAAAACAACTGCGCTTCAAGAGAAGAACATTGCTCAGATCAAAACCACAGGTGGATTGGCTATCGTGGTTAACGAGGACAACATAGAAGATGTTAATGAGTTACTGAGGCATATAGAAAGGAGTGTGTGATGAACGCAAACGAGAACAGATTATTGATTGCATTGAAACGTCTTGCCGAGTCTGCTGATGGGTACATAGACGATGGCTCTTGGTGCGATGCGTTAGTGCAAGACATTACAGATGCACATAAATTGATAGACCAAATACTTGAGGCAAGGAACTTTGAAAAATCGAAAGGGGAAACCAAATGAACACCGTGATGGAAGAGAAGATCAAGCAAGCATTTCAAGAGTGGAAACAAACTGAACAACCAAAGGAAACTATCGTGGAAACAAGTAAAAACAGACAACTGTCCAACGTGTTGTTGGATAAGATTTCAAAGAATCCCGGGATAACTGGTAAAGCGTTACGTGCATTCGTTTCTGAGGAAATGCCAACCGTACCTATATCGTATGTGCCTGCAATCCTCAAAGGTTTTTATGACAAGAACTTTGTGAATCGTATTGAGGTAGCCCCTGATGGTCAGCAAGGCAGGACAACATATTCCTACACAGCAGTGCCAGTAGCAGTACGTGCGAACATGCCCAAGCGTGAGAAGGTCAAGGCATATACAAAGAAGAAGCCCAAGGTCAAAGCCAAGGTAGAGAAAGGTATCGACACGTTGATCCCCGCAGAACGTACAGAGCGCATGGTCACGTCCCCACTGGCTGTTGGTGCAACAACTTTGCACATCACTATCTCTACATCACTTGGCGCTTACTCTATGCAGTTAGACGAGGCCAAGTTTATCTACACACAACTGAATCAAATCTTTGGGGGTGTGCGATGAGTTTTGGAACAGCAATACCCAAGGCAGAGGGTGATAGCGTCATAGATTCCTACAAATACAAAGCGATAAATAGATACGCCCCTATGACATCCAATCAACTGACAATCCAAGAGGGTGACAGGAGCATCGTGGTAGCGGACATGTTACTGAGACTTGAGTACATCTTGCAACGTACAGTGCCGGACTACGACGAGCTGGTAAAACAATTTAACGCAATCAAAGACATTGAGAGGTGTAGTAATGAGCAAGGTTAAAAGTTTAGCGGAGTTGTCAGCACTGGCTTCTGACATTGCCCCCCGTATGTTTGGGGAAGTATTTGAGGACGGGCAATTCCGAGGTCACTACAAAGTAGATGATGTGCCAAGACATGCCATGGTAATAGGTGACTATCTAATATGGGTGTTGGATGACCCTGAAGAGATTGGCATGGGGTTTCGTCCTACAGGCGAGATGGGTATCTTTAAGACGGCTGACTTTGAGCCGTACTTGAAGGCGTTTTTTGGGTTGAACTTTTAAGGAGACAGACATGAACAAACTGGCATTTCCATCAGAGATTTCAAGCGGCATGACCTTGCGTGACTACTTTGCGGCAAAGGCTATGCAGAGTTTCTTAACTGGGGACTACGACTTGTACCCACATGAAGCGGCACAAAAAGCGTATGAACTAGCAGAAGCAATGCTTAAAGCGAGAGACGAATGAATCTCATAACACTGGACTTTGAGACGTACTACACCACTAAGGACTTAGGGTTCAAAACCCAAACGACTGAAGAGTATGTACGTGATCCCCGATTCGAGGTGGTCGGGGTTGCTGTCAAGGTTAACAACGAGCCAACACAATGGTGTAGTGATTCCTTGGATGAGATCGACCTTTGGTTACACCAATTCGATTGGGACAACAGCATGGTGGTTGCACACAATGCGATGTTCGACATGGCGATATTGAACTGGCACTTTGATATCAGACCAAAAGCTATTGCAGATACCTTGAGCATGGCACGTGCTATCAACGGCATCGAGGTAGGCAACAGTCTCAAGAAGTTGGCACTGCACTATGAACTAGGCGTGAAGGGTGAGGAAGTGTTACAGGCCGTTAACCTGCGGAGGCGTGACTTCACAGAGCAACAGCTTGCAGAGTATGGGGCGTACTGTATCAATGACGTTGACCTGACCTACGACTTGTTCCTGACCTTACTACCTATGTTTCAGAAGGTTGAGTTGAAGTTGATCGACCTGACGATCCGTATGTTTACAGAGCCACAGCTCCGCCTAGATGAGTCACTTTTACAGCAACATCTTATAGATGTGAAGTTACGCAAGCAGCTTTTGCTTGATGAATGTGGAGCCAACATTGAAGACCTGATGAGCAATCAGAAGTTTGCCGAAGTCTTGCGTGGGTTAGGTGTCGAGCCGCCTATGAAGATCAGTCTGACTACGGGTAAGGAAGCGTTGGCGTTGGCTAAGTCTGACGAAGGGTTCAAGGCTTTGGCCGAGCACCCTGATGAGCGCGTACAGACACTTGTTGCGGCACGATTGGGTAACAAGACTACGTTGGAAGAGACACGTACCGAGCGTCTCATTGGGATTGCGGGAAGGGGAAAGATACCTGTTCCCCTCTCTTACTACGCCGCCCACACGGGGCGATGGGGAGGGTCAGACAAAATCAATTTCCAAAACTTTCCCTCACGTGGTGATAACGCAGGGAAGCTAAAGAAGGCCATCCTTGCACCCGAGGGTCACGTGATCATTGACTGCGATTCTGCGCAGATCGAGGCGCGGGTACTTGCATGGTTCGCACAGCAAGATGATTTAGTGGAGGCATTTAGAAATGGCGAAGACGTATACAAGATCATGGCATCGGCTATCTACCGCAAGGAAAGAGAAGAGGTCACCCCGTCTGAAAGATTTGTTGGCAAAACCACCATTCTTGGAGCGGGTTATGGCATGGGCAGTGCGAAGTTCCAAACGCAACTCAAGACTTTCGGCGTGTCGGTCAGTGCAGAGGAGTCTGCAAGGATTATCTCTACCTACCGTGGTACCTATCCTAGTATCCCCACCCTATGGAAGTCCGGTTCCACGGCGATTGATGCTATGAGTAAGAAGCGTACCGCTACGTGGGGTAACGGGTGTATCAGCATAAGTGCAGAGGGAATCCTCATGCCCAACGGGTTGTATCAAAGATACCCAAATTTACGAAAAGTACGAGACAAAGACGGAAAAGACCAGTATATTTATGATTCACGCAAAGGCGCGGTGAAGCTATACGGCGGCAAGTTGACAGAGAACATTTGTCAGGGCTTGGCACGTTGCATCATTGGCGAACAGCTAATCAAGATCAGCAGGAAGTATCGCGTGGTACTCACTGTTCATGATGCTGTAGCGTGTGTGGCACCAAAAGAAGAAGCACAGGAAGCTATGGCGTATGTGATGGAGTGCATGCGATTTGTACCGTCATGGGCACAGGGCATTCCATTGAACTGCGAGGCAGGGATAGGAGAGAGTTATGGAGACTGTTAAAAGAAAACCACGCGCACACGGCGCAATAGTTAAAGGGCACACCATACCCTACGGTACTCTTGTGGGTGCAAGTGCTGAGTTGCATAAAGCGTATTACTACCACGGGTACAAAGAAGATTGGATGATGCCCGAAATTCCATGCCCACCGTATGAGCATCGTGAGTGTCATGACCCCGAAGAAGAGGTGTTCAAGAAAGAATTGGTTGAGCGTGTAGAAGAGGTGTTGGATACGTTGACCCCAAGAGCCAAGAAGGTAGTGTGCCTACGGTACGGCATTGGCCTGACAGACGACTACACACTAGAAGAAATTGGCACTAGGTTTGATGTAACACGTGAACGTATCAGGCAGATTGAAGCCAAAGCGGTACGTGATTTAAAACATCCGGCGCGGTCAATTAAATTTAGAGAAATGCTTGGTCAACATTTAGCTTCAGACAAGAGAGCGGGTAAAGAATTACAAGCGCAAGCGGCACAAGTACAGTGGGCAAAAGAGCGTAACGCCGCTGAAGCACGAAGAAAATCCGGTATAGAAACAAGGGTCAACGCCAAACTAAAAGAAAAACAGCGTCAGCAAGAGCTTGAAGAGATGTACAAAGAAGACCTTAGATTACGTGAGAAGTGGGAAGACGTTAAGCCGATGGTATCTGATGCCGCTTGGGTACAACATTTAAAAGAAACCCAACCCGAGATGTACCAAGAGTTGCGAAACGTAGTGACATATATTTGGGGTTACAACGCAGATAAAGTTTGGGAAATGTACGCAGAAAAGGAGAAGATAAAATGACACCGCAAGAAGTATTTTCAGATTTCATTGACAACCATCCACGGTTTTTTAAAAAGAAAAAAGAATGGTTCATTGAGAACTGGCATGTTGTAGAAGCGTTTGAAAGGATTGCCTTAAAACTTATTTCAATGAACCGCGAACACTACTCAGCAAGAACCATTGTTGAAGTACTGGTGCACCAAAGCGCGGTCAAGGAAATAAACGGGGTATATAAAATTGGAAACGATAACGCACCGGATTTGGCACGAGTGTTTGTTGTACTGCATCCGGAGCATGTGGACTTTTGGGAATACCGCAGACCCGATTGGCCTTCATTCAAGAAGATGTTTAACAAAGAGGAGACAGTATGAGAGACGATGACGATGACATTCAAGATTACGTAGCATCAGGTTGGCGTAAACAACAAATTCAAAAGGAGATAAACATGAACGAAGAAGACTACCAAGCCGTGCGTAAAGTACTGCTTGACACACTGGAACAACTGGACGATAAGCGCAACGACACCATAGAAGAAGTTGCCCAAGCGATTGAACAGATGACAAGAGCATTTGGTGAAGACACGATTGCTAGTTTTGCTTCTTATGTTCGGGGCATGAAAAAATGATTAAGTACGATGGCTACGATGAAGCGATCATTGGCCCTGCACTTGTATGGCGCGACCAACAACGTGTTGATGTGTTGGTGTACGATGCTGAAAAGATCAGAGAGATTCTCATGCGTGACGGCATGGATGCCGAGGAAGCCCGTGAGTTCATCGAGTTCAATATCGAAGGCGGTTACTTAGGTATTGAAACCCCTGTACTGGTGTGGCCTCAAGATGAATGGGATGGTGAGTATGACTAGAGAAGATATTGTTCGTATGGCAAAAGAAGCGGGCATGGAGTCATTTGATATTTGTGTTGAATTAGATGACTTTGCCAAGTTAGTAGCACAACATGAGCATGAGGCGATTCTTGCAGTCATTGGGGATAACCAATGCGAGTGCAGATGCTCAGAAGTTGTTAGAGATAGAGGTAAAGTATGAAAAAAGCACCCGCATGGAGTTACTCAAGCATCACGTTGTTTGATCAGTGCCCAAAGAAGTATTACCACATGCGTGTGGTGAAAGATATCAAAGAGCCTGAGAGTGAAGCGATGCTATATGGCACTGCGGTACACACTGCCGCCGAAGAGTACGTGCGGGATGGCACACCGATCCCCGAGCAATACAAGTACATGGAGCCTCTGCTAGAGAAGCTGATGAAGATTGACGGTGAAAAGATTTGTGAGTTGAAGATGGGCATCAAGAAGGTGGACGGTAAGTTCGCACCTTGTGGCTTCTTTGACAAAGATGTTTGGTATAGAGGCATAGCCGATCTGCTAATCATTGACAGTAAGAAGAAAGAAGCCCGAGTCATTGACTACAAGACGGGCAAGAGCAGTCGTTACGCAGACCCAAAACAACTGGCACTGATGGCCGCTTGTGTGTTTGTGCATTACCCTGAGATTGAGTTTGTTCGGGCAGGGTTATTGTTCGTAGTCTGCAAGGACTTTATACCCGTGGACTTTCCTATCCACAACAAGTTTGATATCTTTGCCAAGCTAGATGATGTACTTGTTTCACGTGAAACAGCGTATGAAACTGGGGTGTTCAATCCCAAGAAAAACTTCACTTGCAAAGCATGGTGTCCTGTATCAGAATGTAGCCATAACGGAAGGAATTGACATGCCATACAAGAACCCCGCTGACCGAAACGTCAAGCGTGAATACGAATTAGAGAAGCAACGTGCGGGTGCACACGAAGCGCGAATGGAGCGACAACGTGCTAGGCGTAAGCTAGACAAAGAAGGTAAAGATGCCAACGGTAACGGCAAGGCTGACAAGCGTGAAGGCAAAGATGTTGCCCACACAAAAGCCCTGTCCAAGGGTGGCAGTAACAAGAACGGTGTGCGTATTGAGAGCGCATCGGCTAACAGATCATTCAAGCGCGGATCGAACCACAAGGTGGTGTCTGAGGTAAGTGCAAGAGAGCGCAAGAAAAAATAGTTTCTCGAATAGTCTGCGAGGTAAGGTACGAGTAGTAGCAGACGGGGGTTATGAGATTGACCCGTATAACCGTATCAGTCAACGATGTTTTAAAACTTTCGACAGCGAGTTGACCGGAACCCCCACGTCACGGGGGACTTATAAAAAGAACCTGACACACACCGTGTTCAGGACGTTAGTCATTGGAGAGAAGAGTGCAAATTATTGATAACCGTGCGTTACTGCTGAAGGTACGCAATCCCGACAGAATTACTACGGTGATTCCAAAGAGCAAAGTTTTGTCAGATGATGGGGAGATAGCAGAAGTCTTGGTGAACTGGGATTTGGAAGAGTCCATCGTCTTGAAGAACCTCAAGATCAAAGATGTTCCCTCGCCCATCAACGCTTCATACAACTGGCCCGGGCTGTATAAACCTTTTGCACACCAAAAAGTTACAGCGTCTTTCTTGACGATGCACCGGCGCTCGTTCTGTTTCAACGAACAGGGTACGGGCAAGACTGGCTCAGTGATTTGGGCATCGGACTACCTAATATCAAAGCGCATCATCAAGCGTGTACTGGTGATCTGCCCACTGTCTATCATGGAGTCGGCATGGCGTAATGACTTGTTTAAGTTCGCTATGCACCGCAAGGTGGATACTGCCTATGGCAAGCCGGAGAAGCGCAAGGAGATCATCGCAGGGGATGCTGAGTACGTCATCATCAACTATGACGGGGTAGAGATCGTTGCCACTGACATCATCAAGGGCGGCTTTGACCTCATTGTCATTGACGAGGCTAACGCCTATAAAAATCCCTCTACAAAACGTTGGAAGGTGTTAAACAATCTGCTGAAGCCACACACTTGGTTGTGGATGCTGACAGGTACACCCGCATCACAGTCGCCACTGGATGCCTACGGCATCGCCAAGCTAGTAAACCCCGAAGGTATCCCGCGTTTCTACGGTGGGTTCCGCGATCAGGTCATGCACAAGATCACGCAGTTCAAGTGGGTTCCCAAGTTAGAGTCAGAGCAAGTTGTTCATAAGGCACTACAACCCGCAATACGTTTTACGAAAGAGCAATGCTTGGACTTACCTGAGATGACTTACGTAACG
>Ga0209353_10001864_pt1 | contig 11804 bp, 2 predicted proteins | sample LauGreSpBDMM15SD_2_FD_187561 | JGI IMG/M metagenome (GOLD analysis project Ga0209353, IMG submission 187561) | Freshwater lake microbial communities from Lake Michigan, USA - Sp13.BD.MM15.SD (SPAdes) (version 2) | ecosystem: Environmental > Aquatic > Freshwater > Lake | place: Lake Michigan, USA...
CAGATCTGTTAGATGGTTTAAATAGTGACAAATTTATGAGAACGGATATTAGTACAAGTAGTACTGGTTCTATTACATCCAGTAGCACTATTTCTGGAACAAGATTAATATCCACTGTACCATTTGGAACTGCACCTTTATCAGTAACAAGTAGTACATTAGTGACAAATCTGAATTCCATGTTGTTTTATGGTTTAGGTAGTACACAATTTATGAGAAGTGATATTAATACAAGCACGACAGGGACTATGACAATAACAGGTAATGTTGGTATCGGAACAACAACCCCACAAGCAAAGTTGCATGTAAATGGTTCTTTTATAAATTTAAATAGTGAATCTTATATAGATAATGGTAATGGGGGTGTAGTTATACATACAGGTCCTGGATTTGCATATGAAGGACAGCAAACATCATATATCTTTAGGAAAACACCATCAATAAATCCCACTGGTAACTCAGGTTATACAGATCTATTAACCATACCTTCAGCAGGTGGTTTAAAAGTAACGGGTGATATACAAAACTCGTCAGGAAGACCAATGGTTAAACAGACCGGAGGAATATTGCAAGTGGTAAATGCATTTTTGGAAATATTAGATATTACACCTGCTGGAAATTATGATCTCCTTTCACTCACAGTGACACCATCGACAACATCTAGTAAGATTCTTTTACAAGCTTCAGTGCAGTGTGAAAAGGTTTCATCAAATACTGGTGCATATGTATATGCAAATGTTTATAGAAATGGTACACTTATAGGAAATACTAGTGGTGGAGTATCTCGTGGTTTTGGTAATGCACTCGGTTATCAAATGCTTGAAGGAGAACGTGGAGCAGGAAGTACAAGTTTTATAGACATACCCAATACAACAAGTCTTATAACATATAAGATTTATATTACAAATACCAGTGCAGCCAATATAAGATACTTATGGTATTCATGTAGTTTGACTGCAATGGAAATTGCTGGTTAGTATACACTCATCATGAGGATTGATAATAGTTGTATATTCAATATATGAAAAAATGACAATATTGATACTTTTTTCATTACATGTTTTTTTACCTGTTTGCTAAAACAAGCAGATCCCAAAAGAATATGTAAAACATATCATTAATATATCTATTATATAATAATGGCAATATCACTTATACAAAAAGTAAAATTAGATGCATCAGGAAATTTAGGTATTGGAGTTTTACATCCCCAACAAAAGCTCCATGTTGCTGGTAATGCTCGTATCCAAGGTGATCTAATTATTGATGGTATAACTCGAATGATTGATACTAGTCTTAATACTACCAATCGTTTAGAAGTTACTAATGATGGTACCGGACCCGCCCTGATTATTAATCAATTAGGTATTCATCCTATTGCTGAATTTAAATATGAAGGAAATACCGTTATGATTATTCAAGATGGTGGTTTTGTTGGTATTAATACTATTAATCCTGTCTCTCAATTAGATGTTTCCGGTACTATTACCACCACTAATATTAACACCACTAATATTAATACTCAAAATTGGTTTATTCAAAATGATGACTATGTTATTCGCAATCAATTACAAATTCACCCTATTCATAAATCCTTTTATATAACATCCGCTGAACAAACTATTTTTGACGTTTCTATGAACGGTCGATACACTACCAATCCTGCTAATACATGTTTTTATATAGAAGGTACAAAATTGGGTTATTATGATTCTAGTATGAATGATTATGATGTTAGTACATCTTATATAGGTAATACAACTACAATATTTACAATTACTCTTAAAAATCCAGTATATTATGGAACTGCTATAGAAATAACAATATATCCACAATTTTTAACAGATGATATTATACGTCAACCAGGTTACGTCTATCAAGCATTTTACCAACATTGGGATGTATCCGGTAATAATACCACCACCCAAACTAATGTAGGTATCGGGACTAATTATGCTACCTATGCATTAGACGTCTCCGGAGGTATAAATTTCACTGATAATCTTTATAAAAATGGTCAACTATATATATCCTCTCAATGGGAAGATGCCTCCAATAACCAAGATTTGTACTTTGATAGAGGAAATGTAGGTATCGGATCATCTACTCCTTTTAAAACTTTAGATGTATCTGGGGGTATTAATTTTACTGATAACCTTTATAAAAATGGTCAACTATATATATCCTCTCAATGGACTGATACTAGTAATAACCAAGATTTGTACTTTGATAGGGGTAATGTAGGTATCGGTTCTTTGAATCCCATTAAAGAACTAGATGTATCGGGCAACATTAATTTTTCAGGTAATTTATTTAAATCGGGAAATTTATATATATCATCTCAATGGGACGATGCCTCCAATAACCAAGATTTGTACTTTGATAGGGGTAATGTAGGTATCAATACCAGCAATCCTCAAGCTACTTTAGATATTTCAGGTAACCTAAATGTTAACAATATCTATGTTCGCAATTCATGGTTTATCGAAAACGATACCCAAATACTCAGAAACCAACTACAGTTACAACCTATATCGAAAACATTTAGAGTGACAAGTACACAGTCCGTCTTTGATATTAGTATGAATGGCATCTTTACTATTTCTCCCAAAAATGTAAATGTCTATGTGGGTGGTATTAAAATGATATACCGCGATGCATCCAATAAGGATTACGATGTTATAGCCACCATTATTAATAACACTACTTTATTTACCATTTCTTTATCAACCCCAGTTTATAATGGTGAAGATATTGATTTTGTCCTCTATCCAGAATTTATTAATGAACTAGGTAATAAACAACCAGGATATTTTCTTCAAAACATTTTGACACCATGGGACATATGTGGAAATGTTATATCATATACCGATGGTAATGTCGGTATAGGCACTACTGTACCCATTAAAGAACTTGATGTAAGTGGTAATATTAACTTTTCTGGTAATCTATTTAAATCAGGTCAATTATATATATCCTCTCAATGGGATGACGCCTCCAATAACATTGATTTGTACTTTAATAGGGGAAATGTCGGCATTGGTACCACTATACCTACGCAATCATTAGATGTTTCTGGAGGTATTAATTTCACTGATAATCTTTATAAAAATGGTCAATTATATATATCCTCTCAATGGGAAGACGCCTCTAATAACATTGATTTGTACTTTAATAGGGGTAATGTTGGTATTGGTACTCTAAATCCGCAAGCTACTTTAGACATCTCGGGGAATATTATTGCTAAAAATATTACAGCTACTGAAGATTGGTTTATTCAAAATGATTCATTATCTATTAGGAATCAATTACAAATACATCCAATACATAAATCATTTAGAGTAACTCTTCCAAGTCAAACTGTATTTGATATTAGTATGAATGGTCATTATACAACAACTAATGAAAATACTCATGTGTACTATGAGGGTAGTAAAGTATTGGCAAATGATTATACAGTTACTATAACTATGTTAAACATTTCAGATACTCTATTTACATTAACACTAAATACTCCATTATATAGTGGTGAGGATTTAGATGTAACCATATATCCATTATTTTTAACAGAAAATGTTAATAGACAACCTGGTTATGTATACCAAGTTATTAATAGTCCTTGGGATGTTTCATATAATACAATTTATTATAATACTGGTAATGTTGGTATTGGAACTAATAATCCCCAAGATAAATTAGATGTTATGGGTAATATTATACCAAGTAGTTCTAATACTTTTGATTTAGGTACTTCTACTAAAAGATGGAAGGATTTATATCTTTCAGGATCATCAATTGACTTGGATGGTGTAACAATTAGAAAATCTACAGATATATCAGATTCAATAGTAGTAAATAATATACAGGTTATTGATTCATGGTTCATTCAAAATGATACACCAACTTTAAGAAATCAATTACAGGTAATGCCCATACATAAATCTTTTAAATTAACAACAACAACATCTTCATTTGATATTAGTATGAATGGTCGCTATACTGTAACTCCATTAGATGTTCATGTTTATTATGAAGGTACTAAATTAACTTATATAAATTCAACAGTAAAAGACTATGATGTCAGTGTCACTCTAATAGATACTTCTAGTACTCTATTCACAATTACATTAATAACACCAGTATATGATGGTAATGTAGTTGATATATCAATATATCCTCAATTATTGACTAATGAAGGAAGTAAACAACCAGGATACATATATCAAGAATATAAGGACTTTTTATGGAATATATCGAATAATAATATATCTTATGGATTAGGAAATATTGGTATTGGAACGACGACAGAATCACTAACTTTTACAAATGGTGCATTAACGGTTACTGGAGGTGTTGGAATAGGAGGTAATCTAAATATAGGTGGTAATATGTCTCTGGTAGGTAATTTAACAATAAATGGTACAACTACAACAGTAAATAGTAATACAGTATTAGTAAATGATCCAATAATAACATTAGGAAGTAATACTATTAATGATATCAAGGACAGGGGTATAGATTTTAATTGGTATAATGGCTCAATAATTAAAAAAGGATTTATAGGTCTAAGTCAAGCAAATAACAAGTTTATATTCTTATCAGATGCAAGTAGTAATAATGATGTATATTATGGAACCAGTACTACATTAGAAGCACAAAAGTATACAGTAATAAGTGATACATCAAGTAATCCAGGTTTCAGTTGGAGTAATAATAGTAATACAGGAATGTATCAACCTAGCAGTAACACAATTGGATTTACAACTGATGGAATAGAGAAAATGCGAATATTAAATAATGGTAATGTAGGAATAGGAACGAATAATCCCCAAGCAAGATTAGATATTAGTGGTAATATTTATATGACTGATGGAACATCCAGTGCTCCAAATTTAACATTTAGAACAGATAATGACACAGGTTTTTATAGACCAGGTGATAATATATTAGGATTTGTAACTGGTGGGAGTGAGCAAATGAGAATAGATGCTAGTGGAAATATAGGGATAGGAACAAATAATCCCCAAGCAAAGTTACATGTAAATGGTAGTACAATTGTAAGCTCATTAAATGCACCTAGTGGAAATTATCTTACAATATCAAATGGAGCAGGAAGCGGATCAATAACAATGCGTGGAAATGATATTACCACTTCCGGGGGAAATGTGGGAATTGGGACAACGAATCCACAGGCAACATTGCATGTAAATGGTTACATTAAAAGTACAATTCCTGCATTTCTGGCAACGTTCCTTGTGGGTACGGGGAATGTTGGTGACTTAAACTATAAAACTTATTCAAGTGGTGATAAAATGATATTTAATACTGTAAAATTCAATCAATTAAGCTGCTATAATACTTCAAATGGTCGATTCACTGCACCTGTTAGTGGATACTATAATTTTGATCTAAACGTGTATGTATCAGGCGGAGAAATGCAATTAACATTTTACAAACAGGGTGCGTTTTATAACATGGGATTAAATTGCCCAGTTTTTGCTGCAATTTCAAGTGCGGGTACATATATAGCATCAGGTTCAATATTAATTGATATGGCCGTTAATGAATATGTTGAGGTTTTTGTGAGGTATGCTTCAAGTGGACAAATATATCTAGGGCACACATATTTATCCGGACATCTTGTTTCCGTAATTTGACAATAACAAACATATTAATGACATCAAGCTAAAACACTTTAAAATTAAACCTTTAATCTCAATAGGTTACACCCCTTGATCTTAATGAGCAGCGGAAGCAGCTGCATCGGTATTTATGTTGAGAAGCATACCAACAACATCGGCATTGGAACGAAGAAGCTGCATGTCGTAGGGAACACTCGGCTCGAAGGCAATCTGACGGTGAACGGCACGCAAACTGTCATAAACACTAATGTGATTACGACCGAGCAACTTCTAGTACTGCATATAATAGATTTGATGGACATCTTATTTATGCTTTACCTTAATCAAAAAATCATAATATTCATTATATAACTTTTGAAACACTTGTCTAGTCACATCTAATCCATAACTTATTATATGATGTTTATATTGTTCCCAATTTTTATTTTGCTTATTACATTTACCAGTGCTCCTAATATCATAAACTTGATATGAATCTAATTAATTAATATGTGAGTATATGAATTAATTATTATATTTTTACATTTGCAATTATATTTTTATATTTGCTATTATAATTACAGAAATTAATGGCTCCAATCATCTTTTCACTAATGGGACGGTCTCAGATAGAACAACAATCTCTTTTGGATCCTGTACAAAAGTTTCGTGTTTCGCAACCAGAGGCACTTATTGATACTGATTTTGAATATGGAACTCAAAATACCAAGTGGGAATCTATTGAACTTGTTAATAATATTCCAACATTATATAGTCGATCTGGTGATGAAACCATTGCACTTGTTAATGTAACAATTACATCAGGAACTTCATTAGTCCAAGTTGAAACTTTAAATGCACATGATTTTGTTGTTGGGGCGCCATTTATTATAACTGGTTTAACTAATTTTATTGCAGAAGGTTCATTTTTTGTACAAGCTATTCTTTCAACAACAAAGTTTATATATCGTGCTAAAATTACATTAACTTCAACAGGAAGTATTTATGATAAGTTTTCATCATACTTATATCCTGCAAGATTGTATCAAGCATCACAATATAATATTGCAAATATTGCTTCTATGGAAACTACTAATGCAAGTCCATCTAGAATTGTTGTTACAACTAAAACTCCTAGTGGTTTTGTAGAAGATACAAATCTTATTTTGGTAAATTCTACTGGTCTAAAAGAAGTCGAATTTAATGCATCTCTAGTAGATATTGACGATAATCTTACTACTATAAATAATATTATAACTACATCTACAAACTTACAATTAACTGGTTTTCGTGAACGTAATGTAAATCCCTACGATTGGGAATCAAAAAAGACCCTGTTTTTCAACCCGAATAATGTTACAGGTAACAATATTACAGTAACCAATCATGGATTGACTGGTACAGAAAATTATCTTATGTATGTTCCACCTGTAGGTGATACTTCTATAGGAGGTTTAATTTCATATAATTTATATAGAGCAAATATTGTTAACACAAATACTATTTCATTACGATTAGTAAGTCCAGCTATAAATGCAGGTTTATATTGGCAGAGGTGTGCAGGAGATTGGAATGCCAATGTAAATTTTTTCTTGGAAACAGCAAATGCATTAGAAGGTAGTACATTAGCAACTACAATTGCAGGTAATGATGCAGGTTTGGTTATTAATCAATCTGCAGAATTTATAGGATATTTTCGTCCTCATGTAACAGGTAATTGGCAGTTTATAATAAACTCGGAAGATAATGCATACTTTTTCTTTGGTGATACGGCACTAAATCCTATTGCTATTCCTTCTGGTGTTAATGGAACAACTCGTACAGGTAGTAACACTGCATATGCAGACTCAGTCGCAACAAGTGCAATATCTCTTGTTGCAGGATTATATTATCCAATAAGAATTATGTATGGACGTGCAAACGTTGCATCATCAAATCATAATGTAACAATCAAATTTATCTTTCCTGGACAAGCTACATATGTATCAGTAGTTAGTGGACAATCTTTTTACTTTAATTTGGGACCAACTTATACTATTGGTGGTACAGATGTTGTATTAAGTGCAGGTGGTACAACTACATTTGGTACACATGCTTTATTAAAAGCATATCCTATTACAGCAGTAAGTAAGGCAGCTTTACAAAATGTAACAGTATTGATGAATACTGCTAACTTTGCAAATGCCACAATGCCTGCAAATAATCCAGTTGCTATTTTTTCAGCTGGTCAAGGTCTCACTGCAAAAGGATTTGCATTTGAGAGTATTAATGCTGGAAATGCTCGTGTCTTATTAAAAAGTACAAATAATATTACTATTTCAGGATATAAAAAATGCTTTATAAAAACTTCAGTTACAGTGGGAGCATCAACAACTCCTATTGATATTTCTGAAACTGTAGGTGGTTCAATATTAACAACACGTTTAGCAAGAGTTTTTAATGTCACATGGATTGTACCACTAAGTGTTTTTCAAGAATATGATTCCTTTTATTACTCAAATCATGGATACTCTGAAAATGATATCGTAACATATAGTGTTGTTAGTGGTTCTGGACCTGTTGGATTAGGTGCTAATGGTACCACTTATAAAGTAGGTGTAGTAAGTCCAAATTGGTTTCGACTTAAGACTAATGTAGCATCACCAGTTCTTATTGATGTTCAAAGTGTTGGAAATGGAACTATTAGATTTCAAAAGAATTATGTCAATCCATCAGCAAATACAATTTATGCTATAAATCATAATTTATTAGATTTTACCCAAGTTACATACAAAAACAACACATTTACAAATATAGGTGGATTAACAAATAATAGCACCTATTGGGTATATAGTTCAACTCCAACACGATTTAAACTATCATCAACAAATCCTACATCTTCAACAACACCTGTAAATTTAACTAGTAAGGCTGTAGTTGAGGAAATTCATAGTATTGTAGCTTCTGGTCAAGGTGCCTTAGATGACAATTATAAAATTCAAACTATTAATAATACAACAACATTTGAATTACAAAGTAATTTTAAAATTCCATATAGATTAATATCAATTCACCCTAATCAAAATATTGACTTGAAATCAAGTTATATTTATTCAGCTAATCATGGACTTAATACTGGTTCTCGTATAATATATCAAGCTAATGGTAATACTGTTATTGGTGGATTAACAGATAATACTTCATATTATGCAATTCGTATTGATTTATTACGATTCCGACTTGCATTATCATATGAAGATGCATTAACAGGTACTTATATTACTATTACAGGATTAGGAACAGGTACAAATCATTATTTTCAAGTTACATCAGTTATGGGAGAAATAAATATTGTTGGGGGAATTAGTATTACATCAAGTTCATTATTTGTAACTGCAATTAGTGGAAAAGGTATTGATTTTCTTTCATATTTCAAACAAGGTGATTCAATACATTTTGAAATTCCATCAACTACAACATTAAATGCAAGTTTAATTGATATAAGTAATGATATAATAACATTTAGTGCTGTACATAGTATGATTGCAGGAGATGCATTGATTTATACTGGTACAACTCAATTAGGTTTAACTCAAAATTTTATTTATTATGTTGAAGTAGCAGGTTTAACTACTTCACAGGTTAAATTACATATAACTTATGATAGTGCAATTAATGCTGGTGCAGGTAAAGTCGATTTAACTGGTACAGGAACACCAACTGGATTTGTGAAACTAATAGCAAATACAATATTTTCATCTAAAATTACAGAAATAAATTCCAAGTCAGTATTAACAGTTGAAACTGCACCAGTTGTAACAAATGCAGCATGTAATTTTATATCAACAACATTGATGGTACCACGTGCTGATGGTACTATAGCACATCGATCTTTTGATGGAGGTGTAGAAATGATACCATCAGATAATCCTGATGCACAACTTATTAGACAAACACGTCGTTACTTTAGATATCAATCAGGTAAAGGTATTCAAATGTCAGAGGCAGTTAATTTTGCAGGTTTATTCGAGTTACAAGATCTTACACGTGTAGATACTACAGCATTTGCAACAAGTAGAAAACCACATAGATTAAGTGTAGGAAATGTAATGATAATATCTAGAGCAATACCATCTTCATGGAATGGTAAATATGAAGTTACAGAAGTAACAAGTTTATATAATTTTCAATTTGATTTAAGTCAAAAGATATCAAATAGTAATGCACCATATACATATTTGGAAGTAAATGTTCCGGAAGATACATCTGCTCTTGGATTTCCAGCATATACTGTAAAAAATTGGACTAATTGCAGTATTCGTGTTGGAATGTTTGATGATCAAAATGGATTATTATTTGAATATGATGGGCAAACTATTTATTGTGTTAGAAGAAATAGTACATCACAAATACCAGGTAATGCAATTGTCCAATTTAATAGTTCATCAGTTGGTGGTGTTAATACCAAATATTTATCTCAATTGTCTGTTAATGAACGAATTGTTATCCGCGGACAAACTTATAAAGTTGTAAGTATTGAAAGTGATACTGATATGTATATTCAACCACCTTATAGAGGTATTAATACAGATGTAGCTATTATTTCAAAGGTTTTTGATAAAAAATATCCTCAAAATGAATGGAGTGTAGATAAATGTGATGGTACTGGTCCAAGTGGTTACATTTTAGATATAACCCAAGCTCAAATGATTTTTATAGATTATGCATGGTATGGAGCTGGAAAAGTGCGATATGGATTCCGTACTGGAAATGGAAATATTGTTTATGTTCATGAAATTATACATAATAATCTTGAATTTGAAGCTTATATGCGCTCTGGTAATTTACCTGGTCGATATGAAATTGCTAATATTGGAAAACCATCATATGTTCCAGCATTGATGCACTGGGGAACATCTGTTATTATGGATGGTAGATTTGATGATGATAAAGCATATTTATCTACTGCGGCAGGTTCGCAAATATCATATACAGGAGCTACACCACCAACATTTACTGGTGATATTCCTGATAGAAATAATCGATATGATGTATGGAATGGTTTTACTTTTGTCAAAGCATATCGAATTACTTCAACAAATAATTTTGCTATTGTATTTAATATAAGAAATAATACTCAACTTACGGGTAGTATTTTACAAGGTAATACACGCACAGTTGGTACACCTCAGTATGTTAGTGCAACAAGTGCATATGTTTATATTGATAAACAACCTACTAATACTGGTACTGCAATTGTATTTACTATTGTTGGTGGATCTAGCGGTTCTACTGACTATCCGCCTTCAGAAGGTACACCTTTGATTTCATTAAGATTAGCACCATGTGTTGATAATGGACGTCAAGGCTCATTAGGATCACGTGAAATTATTAATCGTATGCAACTGACATTAGACTCTATTGGTATTTTAACAACACATGACGTTGAAATTAAATTATTATTAAATACATTCCCCTATAGTAAAAATTGGACACAAGTTATACAACCATCCCTAAGTCAAGTACTCGTTCATTCTAAAGGTGATACTATTAGTGGTGGTACTCAAATTTATAATTTCCGTGTTAGTGGAGGCTCAACTGATTCAACAGGTAAACGTACATCAAATAATGTAAGTGTTAATTTGGATGAATTAGCAACATTAGGAAATTCTATAATAGGAGGTGATGGTGTATTTCCAGACGGACCTGATATATTAACTGTAGTAGGAGTTTTTGTTGATAATTTAGCAGATTTAACTGCAGTGAAACAATATTCGATTACTGGAAGAGTTACATGGACTGAAAGTCAATCTTAAAATTTGCTAATATAATCAGGTTTAAAAAAACATTTAAAAAGACAAATATAGTTATATATATTATAATGCATTTTGCAGAGGTTGATTCTAACAACATCGTATTACGGGTAGTATCCGCATCTTCTTTACAAGAATGTATTGATATTCTTGGTAATACCCATACATGGATTGAAACATTTATGCAAACCCCAGGTAAGAATCATGCTTCAACTGGACACCATTATCACCCAGAACAAGATGATTTTAGTGCACCTCAACCATACCCTTCTTGGACAATTGATAGTAACCTAATATGGCAACCACCTATTTCATATCCAGATGAAGAATCACTTGTAATCCCATCTGAATTCACTAATGTTAATCTTTCAATTCTTGATAAAATAGCTTT
>Ga0209353_10001865_pt1 | contig 11803 bp, 10 predicted proteins | sample LauGreSpBDMM15SD_2_FD_187561 | JGI IMG/M metagenome (GOLD analysis project Ga0209353, IMG submission 187561) | Freshwater lake microbial communities from Lake Michigan, USA - Sp13.BD.MM15.SD (SPAdes) (version 2) | ecosystem: Environmental > Aquatic > Freshwater > Lake | place: Lake Michigan...
TACCACTTTTATCGGTTAAGTTAAAAGCGATATCCATGACTTTAGAATGTTGTAATCCTTCGGTTCTAATTTTTTGCATCATGGCCTGGTCTACGGTTTCTTGTGCGTTACCCGCAAAAGGAAAGGCTAACGCAACAAGGCAGCCAAGTTTAATAAGTTGTTTGTTCATATCAATTGTTTAAGGTTTTGCAAATAAACTAGTTTCAATATAAGAAATCTTGCGCTATACATTCACTTCTCTATTTGAGCGGTTAAAACTACCTTTGTAGCATGCGAAAACTAAGCATGGACGAGTTAGGCCGAAAATCCCTAACCGAATTTAAAGCAGCTGAAAAACAGCCCATTGTGGTAATTCTGGATAATATCAGAAGCATGCACAATGTGGGAAGCGTTTTTAGAACTGCAGATGGGTTTTTATTGGAGGGCATTGTGCTTTGTGGGTTTACCCCGCAACCTCCTCATCGTGATATTCAAAAAACAGCACTTGGCGCCACCGAATCGGTGGATTGGTGGTATGTGCAACATACGCTTGATGCAGTGATAGATTTAAAAAGTAAAGGATATAAAGTGTATGCAGTAGAGCAGGCCCAGGGCAGTATTTCTCTAGAAAAATTTTCTGGTATGAACAAAGCGCCTGTTGCACTTGTTTTTGGTAATGAAGTAGAAGGTGTTGCTACAGAAGTGATTGCCGCATGTGATGGATGTATCGAAATTCCACAACAAGGGATGAAGCATTCTTTTAATATTTCGGTGGCAGCAGGTATTGTACTTTGGGAAATGGTGAGAACGAAACAATCAAACATTTAACGCAAGGATTCCGATGGTAAAAAAATATTTAAGTCTTGTAAAATTTTCGCATACCATTTTTGCGTTGCCATTTGCATGCATTGGTTTTTTTATGGGCATATTTTTTGATGCGCAACAAAAAAGCCTTCCTATGTTGGATGTGCTTTTACAAAAGCAAATGCTGCAATTATTTTTATTGGTGCTCGTATGTATGGTTACTGCGCGTAGTGCTGCTATGGCTTTTAACAGGTACCTCGATAGGCATTTTGATGCTAAAAATCCGCGCACAGCCATTCGGGAAATACCGAGTGGTGTTATTGCTGCATCAAGTGCGCTGAGGTTTGTAATTTTAAATGCAGTCGTTTTTATAGCAGCTACTTATTGTATAAATCCTATTTGTTTTTATTTATCGCCGGTAGCACTTTTTGTTATTTTATTTTATAGTTACACCAAACGCTTTACAGCACTGTGTCATATAGTACTTGGGCTTGGATTGTCATTAGCGCCTATTGGTGCCTATTTAGCAGTTACAGGAACGTTTGCAACATTACCTATTTTATTTTCATGTGTTGTTATTTGTTGGGTGAGTGGTTTTGATATTATTTACGCGATGCAGGACTTGGATTTTGACGCGTCTCAAAATTTGCATTCTATTCCTACTTATTTAGGAAAAGTAAATGCATTAAAGTTGTCGGTGCTCCTGCATATCATTGCGGCGGTATTGGTTGTTGTAGCTGGTGTGTTAGCAGGTTACGGATATTTTTACTGGGAAGGAGCGCTTGTATTTATTGGGATGCTATATTACCAGCACTCGATTGTTTCACCTACTAATTTAACCAAAGTAAATATTGCCTTTATGACAGCTAATGGTATCGCAAGTGTTATATTTGGTATTCATGTGCTGGTTGCTTTATTTCTACAATAAAATTCATTATTACTTTGGCTAGAATACTTTGCATCGATTATGGCGGAAAAAGAACGGGCTTAGCCGTTACCGATCCACTGCAAATTATTGCAACGGGTTTAACAACTGTTGACACCAAAGATTTACATGCTTTTATAAAAAACTACTTATTAACGGAAGCTATTGAACTCATTTTAATTGGCGCGCCACTTAGTTTAGACAATACGCCGACACACGCAACGCCGCTGGTTAAGGCGGCTATTGGACAACTCAAAAGAACCTTTCCTGCCATTCCCATTGAAACCGTAGATGAGCGCTATACTTCTAAAATGGCGGTTAGAGCCATGGTAGAAATGGGCATGAAAAAAAAGGATCGACAAAATAAAAAAATGGTTGATGAAATAGCGGCTACCATTATGTTACAGGAATATTTAGCAAACCGTTAAGGTCTATTTTTGTTGATTGGCATAATTGGGGGTATTTTTGCGCCTTAATAGCCATTATTCAACAATTCAATTGTCATGATTCTTCCAATTGTAGCCTATGGGGCCCAAATTTTAAGAAAGGTTAGTGCTCCAATAGACGCTTCTTATCCGTCACTTCCTAAATTATTGGAAGATATGTGGGAGACCACGTACTCTAGTAATGGGGTAGGACTTGCTGCACCTCAAATTAATAAAGACATACGTTTGTTTGTTATCGACAGCGCTCAAATATTTGAAAGTTTGGAACCGCACGAAATAGGTAAATACCCAGATGCGCCAGGGGTTAAAAAAGTATTTATTAATGCAAAAGTTATTGACTTAGCAGGAGAGGTTTGGACCTACAACGAAGGATGCTTAAGTATTCCTAATATCAGAGAAGACGTGCCTAGGCACGAAACCGTTACCATAGAGTACCAAGACGAAAATTTTAATACCCACACCGAAACATTTAATGGCATAACAGCCCGTGTTATTTTACATGAGTATGATCATATTGAGGGTAAATTATTTATCGATTATCTAAAGCCACTTCGTAAAAAATTACTCCAAGGAAAATTAAACGATATCTCTAAAGGCAAAACCCGTATCGATTATAAAATGATTTTTATAAAATGATAAAGTATACTTGGTTGTTGTTATTGTTAATAGGAGGAGCAGTGGATGCACAAGACTCCACCGTTGCAATAGACAATCAGTCTTTTACATTATCAGAAGTAGTGGTTCGAAATAATTTTGATTACAAATCGGTACTCGCTGCCATCAAACAAGACACTACATTTTACAAGGCGTTCAGAAACCTACGAATTATTGGGTTTTCATCCTATAACAGCATTCAAATGCTTGGTAAAGATGGTGCCGTTAAAGCTTCTTTAAATAGTAAAACACGTCAAAATCATATTGGTAATTGCCGAACTATGGATGTTTTGGAAGAGCAAACCACGGGTGATTTTTATTCGGGAAATGGCAAGTACAATTACCTAACTCCAGAATTGTATGCGAGTTTATTTTTTACCAAAGGAAAAATTTGTGGTGAAAATAATATTGTAAAGGGTCGTAACTTATTAACGAGTAATAAGTCGGGAATGGAAAAGCACAAAGACCAATTAAAAATGCTTTTTTTTAATCCGGGTAAAAAAATCCCTGGCATCCCGTTTATTGGAGATAAGCTGGATTTATATGATGAAGCAGCACACGAACTCTATGATTACCGCCTAGATATTGTGGATTATAAAGGAACGCTCTCTTATTTATTTTCTATCAAGCCAAAAGAGACACTAGGTTATTTTAAAAGTGACCGCGTGGTAGTGGATCAAATGAATACCTGGTTTGATTTAAAAACCCTAGAAGTACTGGGTCGTAATTACGCATTAAGTTATAAAGCAGGGGTGTATGATTTTGATGTTGCCATGGAGGTAGAAATGACCAAATTTAATGGACTCACGGTTCCTAAAACACTCAGGTACAAGGGCAACTGGGATGTGGTTTTTAAAAAACGGGAACGCGCTATTTTTACAGCTACACTATTTGATTACAATTAGGCGCGCCAATTATAATTAGGCTAAAAACTGGTCATGGATATAATCCACCACTTCTATAAAGCTGTTGTTTTTATGGTAAACAGCCAGTTGCCTATCAGCACCCGTACCCGCCTTAAATAAGGCATCTATATTTGAAAGTATATCTCTGCTTCCTAAGTCGTTAAGGGTGTCATCTACAAAGTCTACTAGCTCATAAATAAGTGCTTTGGTTTCAACTTCTGTCTCTTTACCAAAATCAATAAGCGTACCATCAATCCCGTACCTGCTAGCTCTCCATTTATTTTCATTGATCAGCGAGCGCTGGTAATTCATGAAATTTAAATTTTGATGCCTCAGCTTATAAATTTTAGCACATATGGCCTGAAACAAAGCTGCAATAACGGTGGTTTCTTTAATGGTTAATGGCACATCACAAATTCTAAATTCTACGGTATTAAATACTGGATGTACCCTCACATCCCACCATATTTTTTTAGCGTTGTCTATGCAATTTGTTTTGATCAGGAGGTCCACATAGTTTTCGTAATCTTCAATTGTTTCAAAGTAATCGGGAATACCTGTTCGCGGAAATTTATCAAACACTTTTGTTCGGTAAGATTTATATCCGGTAAGCCTTCCTTCCCAAAAAGGAGAGTTGGTGCTAAGCGCATATACGTGTGGCAAAAAATACCGAGCTGTATTGGCAATATGCATGGCCATTTTTCGGTCCTGCATACCCACGTGCACATGTAGTCCAAAAATTAAATTACTCCTCGCAGCCTCTTGTAATTCATTTACAATTTGACTGTACCTGACATGATCTGTTATGAGTTGATTTTGCCAATGGCTAAATGGATGTGTACCTGAAGCACCTACCCATAAATTTAAATCACCCGCAATGGTGGATACAATATTGCGGAGCGAGGCAACATCTTTATGCGCTTCTTCTATATTATTGCAAATGTCGGTGCCTACTTCCACCACGGCCTGATGCATTTCGGCCTTTACCTTGTCTTTGAGTATTTTTTGACCCTCTACTACAATTCGCTGCTCATGGCTAGTTAGTTCTTTAGAAATGGGATCAATAACCATATATTCTTCTTCTACACCAAGTGTAAATAGGGTAGGCGATACGCTAGACATGTTGTGTTATTTTGTGAAGCAAATGGAGCAACTAAAAATAACTCGTTTTTCTCATAAAAAAAAGGTCGAATCAATTAAGATTCGACCTTTTTAGTGTCTTGGTATATTGTAATACTAGAAGTTAAAACGTAAACCAACTTGACTGATCCATCTTGCAGCATAAGCAGCATTTGTAGTGGTGCTTACACCCCATGGAGTTCTGATAGTTGGGTTAAATCTGAAGTTAACAGGTGTTAAGTCTGTAGCACTTGCATAACCTCCAAAAGTAATAAGAGAGAAGTTGTCATTACCTTGGAAGTAGTTTCTACCCCAAGTTCTGTTGATCATGTTACCAAAGTTAAACACATCATATGTTAACTGGAATTGGTAACGCTTAGCACCCACTTTAATATTAAAGTCTTGTGCAATTTTTAAGTCAACAATGTTTGTGAACGGAGTACGAGAACCATTTCTTTCAGCAAATTTACCACGGTTGTTTCTGAGGTAAGGGTTAGACTGAATAAATGCTTCTAACGCATCTTTTTGCTGCTGCGCAGAGTATGTTACACCAGAAACAGTGTTTGTAGCAAAAGACATAGCAGCTAATTGCGCCTGTGTAGGGATGAACAATAAATCGTTGGTTTCACCAGCGTTAACGTCTCTTACAGGGCTACCCGCATAAGTGAAGCTAATTGGAGAACCTGATTGTCCTGTATAAGCAAGTGTAATAGTGGTTGCTAAAGTTTTCTTAGCATATTCAAACTTCTTGCTTAAGTATGTGAAAACTCTGTGACCTGCACTGAAATCTGAATTTGAACGATTGATAAAGTTACGTCCGTTTACAGTTTCCATAAAACGCCATTGGCTAAAGTTTACAGAACTTGTACCGTCGTTAACAGCAACTGCATTACCAAAGGTGTAGTTTACATCAAATGCAAAACCAGTATTGGTACGCTTGCTTGCTGTTAAAGTAAAGCTATAAGAATAACCAGTTTTACCTTTGTTGTTGCTTAATAATATAGCGTTATCATAAGGGTTAGAACCATCAGCATTCAAAGGAATACGACCATTGTTGGTAGTAGAGTAAACATTTCTGCTTCCTACACCGTTTGAAACTCCAATTGGAGGTAACAAGTTAATATTGGTATAGTAAATTTCATTTAAGTTTTTGCTAAAGATACCTTCTAAAGTACCAGACCAACCATTACCAAATTTCTTATCAAGTGCAATTGAAGTTCTAAATATCTTAGGTGTGCTAAATTCAGCAGCAACCAAGTTAAGAGGTCCTTTTGTTACACCTGCACCAACTTGCGCTGGCGTCCACTGGTTGTTAGGATCAGGTCTGAAACGAACAGTATTTAATTGTGTAGCGTTAGCTGAGTAACCACCCACAAAAATACCATTGTTGTTGTACAAGCCACCAGGCCATACTAGAGGAATACGTCCTGTAAATAAACCTAAACCACCACGTACAATTAAATTTTCTTCAGGGATTTTGTAGGTAAAGCCAACTCTAGGTGAGAAAGCGATAGGTACTTTTGGTGTTAAACCTGATCTAGCACCTTGTAAATCGTAGTATTGAGAAAACTTAGGAATCGCAACGTTATTGGTATAATCGTCTGCCCAAGGGATGCTTAAAAACTTGTAGTAGTCTGCGCGGATACCAAAGCTCAATGTTAAATTATCTGTAGGTCTTAATTCATCATTTAAGAATAAAGAGCCCTTAGCAATTTTGAATTTAGCAGCAGCATCTGTATTATCACCTTTGCCATTGTCAACCATAGAAAAACCATATTGGTAGTTTTGAGGTCTTGCATTGGTTAAAAAGTCGTTTAAGTTAGCATAGGTATAGTTACCAAATGTGTTTTGAATGAAAGTGTTGAAAACATCATTATACTCATAGTCAACACCAAACTTAAGTGCGTGCTTACCAAGTGTTACTTTAAACTCGTCATAGAATGACCAGTTTTTTTGCGTTAGTAAGTTTGCAGTTGAACTATTATCAGGGCCAAATACAATTGCACCAGAACCATCGTTGATACGAACTCTTGGGAACGCTTGACCTAATGGGCCTCTGTCATCATTAACATCTGTGTAAGTAACTAACATTTTGTTACTTGCATTTTTACCTACTAAACTTTTTAATTCTGCAGAAGTAGAATTGGTAGTTGTAGGGAATTGGAAACCATTGTTATAAAAGTTAATGGTTCCAGAACTTGAAGTAGAGGTATTTAAACGCTCACCTTTTGTATATCTGTTTGACAAAGATAACTTGTGTCTGTCATTGATATTCCAATCAAGTCTTGCAGTGATACGATCTGCATTTACTTCTTCAGTGTTGTCTAAAAATCCACCAGCATCATAGTTATAGCTAGACTTTAAAGTAGCCGCTAAACTATTTAAAACGTTGATGTCTTTTGTATTACCGTTGTATTGACTAAAGTCAAATGGTTGAGGACGAAGATCTCTTTGTAAATCAACGTTTACAAAGTAAAATAATTTATTTTTTGTAATAGCTCCACCAAGTCTAAAACCGTAGGTTTTTTTGCTGAAGTTATTAAGTCTTACTGCATTTTCTTTTAGACCAGTTGGTGTTTTACCAGCTAAATCTTGGTTTTGTAAGAAGTAGTATACTGAAGCAGAAGTTTTGTTGGTACCTGATCTAGTGATCGCATTGATACCACCACCTGTAAAGTTACCTAGTGATGCATCAAATGGAGAGATAACAACTTGGAACTGATCAATCGCATCAATTGAAAGGGGAGCGATAGCAGCTTGACCACCATTGGTACCAGAAGCTGATAAACCAAATACGTCATTGTTGATCGCACCATCCACATAGAATGCGTTGTAACGGTTGTTTTGGCCTGCAATAGATACAGCACCTTCAGAACCGTTTACCAATTTAGCTTGAGGAACTGCACGTAAGTAATCGTAAATGTTACGACCTACTGTAGGTAAGTTCGCCATTTTATCACGACCAATTGTTGTTTCAGCACCACCTTTACCAGAAGTTTCAGTAGTCTTACGTAAAGTGCTAACTGTTACGTTTCCGAGGTTATTTACTTTAGAGGCAAGCGCGAAATCAACTTTTAAAACATCACCTAAGCTAAGGTAGAGGTCGGTCTTTTTTTCGTTTGCATAATTTAAGAAAGATACTTCAACGATGTATGGACCACCAGGGTTCATATTGCTGATGTCAAAACGGCCACCTGCACGGCTCTGTACACGGTAGGTTGTACCGGTAGGCTCATGGGTTGCTGTTACGGTTGCGCCAACTAATACCTCACCGGTATTTGTTTTTACAGAACCACTCAGGCTACTGGTGGTATTCTGTGCTAGTGCAAATGCTGGTAGGATTAATACCGCAAGTACAAATTGCAAGAGTTTTTTACTAAGCATAAGTTTGATTTTTCAGCTGCAAAGAAAACGAATATTCCGCTACTAATTTCAACAGAGTATTAACAAATGGACACTTTTTAGGTAAAAAACGCCTTTTTTTTGAAAAAAAACCCTTTTTGAGGGGTTTGGGGCTATCTTTTACCATATGATTCTTCCTCATTCTCCTGTTCTTTGTTGTAGGCCTTGATAATGGCTTTCACCAATTTATGCCTAACCACGTCCTCTTCGGAGAGGGCAATATGAGAAATTCCTTCAATATTTTGTAAAATTCGGCTGGCTTTTTCAAGACCGCTACGCATATTACGTGGCAAATCTATTTGGGTAGGATCGCCCGTAATAATTGCTTTTGCGCTCGCGCCAATGCGCGTCAAAAACATTTTTAATTGTAAATCATTTGTGTTTTGCGCTTCATCCAAAATAATAAAAGCATTATCGAGTGTTCTTCCACGCATGTAAGCGAGTGGCGCAATTTCGATGGTTCTAGTTGTCATGTAATATCCTAATTTTTCGGCAGGAATCATGTCATCAAGTGCATCATACAAAGGACGTAAATACGGATCGATTTTTTCTTTTAAATCGCCGGGCAAAAAACCTAAGTTTTCACCTGCTTCAACTGCAGGGCGGGTTAAAATTATTTTTTTAACCTGTTTGTTTTTTAATGCACGCACAGCAAGTGCAACTGCAGTATATGTTTTACCCGTTCCGGCTGGTCCGATTGCAAAAACAATATCGTTTTTATCGGCGGCAGCTACCATCTTTTTTTGGTTTATTGTTCTAGCCCTAACCGTTTTTCCGTTGGGTCCAAAAACCAATATATCATTTGGGTTTTTATCTGCAAAGTTGTCGGTCGTTTCTACGTCATCCCCGCCTAAAATTTGCTCGAAATAATCTTCACTTAAGTGTCCATTGCGCTCTAAATATTGCAACACTAAATTTACTTTTTCTACTGCAGTATCTATCTGTTCTGGTGCTCCACTTAATTTGAGTTGGGTGCCACGCGATAAAATTTTTAGTAGTGGAAATTTCTTTTTTAAAACGTCTAGTTTTCCGTTGTTTACGCCAAAAAATTCGATGGGATTTACGGAGTCGAGGTTGATGATTGTTTCTGTCAACTTGCTTGGTTTTAGTGAGGTGGTTAATCAAATTTAACTTATTGGACACCACTTTTCCAAGCCTTATTTATGAACAAATTGTGAATATTTTTTTTAGCCCCAAAAATTATAGTGCTTTCAGTGCTGCAATTGTTTTTGTAGGATTTTCCGACTTAAAAACGGTATTTCCTGCAACAAGAACATCTGCACCAGCAGCTAAAATTTGAGGTGCGTTTGTAAGTGTAACGCCACCATCTATTTGAATCAGGGTGTTTGTATTCTTTTGAGTGATCAGTGCTTTTAATTCAACAATTTTTTGAATGGTTTGTGGAATAAATTGTTGACCACCAAATCCAGGATTCACACTCATTAAACATACTACATCGATATCTTGTATCACGTCAACCAGCGTTTGAATAGGTGTGTGCGGATTAAGTGCCACACCGGCTTTCATGCCAAGTTGCTTAGCTTGTTGTAAATTTCTGTGAAGGTGCGGACAAGCCTCTATATGAACGGTATAAATATCGGCACCTGCTTTTTTAAAAGCTTCTGCATATTTTTCTGGCTCCAAAATCATAACATGCACGTCGCAAATTTTAGAAGTCGCTTTTCTGATTTGCTCTATAATAGGAAGTCCAAAACTAATGTTAGGGACAAACCTGCCATCCATAACATCGAGGTGAAACCATTCGGCTTCACTGTTATTAAGCATATCACAATCTTTTTGAAGGGCTAAAAAATTGGCACTTAATAATGATGGAGCAATGATTGGCATAGGTAGGTTTTGTGCAAATTTCTGCTTTTTTAAGCAACCGGGCTACTTTTTTGCAGCTTTTATTCTAGAAATTGCCTCGGCGGCTTCACCTAAACTGCTGTCTAAATTTAAAGCAAGTTGGTAGGCGTTCAGTGCCGCTTGTGGTTGCCCTAATTTTTCGAGGCATTTGGCTTGCCAATAATGTGGCGCTGCTTCAGTGGCTTTTATGGCAACCGCTGTTTCAAAAACCCCTTTTGCTTTGTCATATTTTTGTTGGTCAAAATAAATCCAGCCTATTTCCATGTAAGCGTCTATATAAAAATAATTATTTTGAATGCAGCTGTTAAAATTGTCGATCGCATTTTTTGTTTTACCCGTGTTTCCAAAATAGAGTCCCATAATATAGTAGCTATGTGCAATGTAGGTCCTGTCTGGTTTTTGTGCAATGATGTTGTTGCACAATTCAAGTGCTATTTTGTTTTTTTGAGCAGCATATAAATTAGCAAGTGTGAGTAGAACATCAGGGTTGGCATAGATTTTTGCTGCTGTCGAAAAACTTTGAATGGCAAGGGTAGTATCAGCCATTCGGATAGCTAATTCACCTTTTCTAAACCAATTGCCATAGTTACCTGGGTCTCTAACTATTAGTGAGTCCATTTGTACAATGGCCTCTTTGATTAAAAATAGGCTATCCATGGTATCTATAAGTTGGACGCGAAGTTCGGTGCTGTCAGGAAAACGATCTATTTCATTTAATAAATCAGTTACATAACTTGGATATGGGTTCGACGCCTTTGTAGGGATTGTATTGTCCTGATTGTTGTTACAGGCATATAGTGTGATGAGGCATATTAATAGTAGAATTGGGCGCATCATCAAAATAACGTCATTTTTTCAATCTCCTGACACAACACTGACATAAAAACATTGAAACATACTTACTTTTGCAACTTCTTAACTCAATACTATGAAATTTAAATACATCATTTATTTATTGCTTTTTGTGGTGTTAGCTACACCCGTATTTGCACAGTATGCGACCCAAGACTCGGTGCATTTTGCCGGCGAAAAATATTTTAAAAATGTAAGGCAATTAACCTTTGGTGGCGACAATGCAGAAGCATATTGGAGTTATGATGGAAAGTCTATTGTGTTTCAAAAAACAAATCCAAAAGAAGGTATTTTTTGTGATCAAATATTTGTTGCTAAAGTTCCTGTAACGGATGCGCAAAAATTTACACCAAAAATGATTGGTACTGGAAAGGGTAGGTCTACCTGTGCCTATTTTTTGCCTGATGGTAAACATATTATTTATGCATCTACTCATTTAGGTGCAGATACTTGTCCGCCAGTTCCTGACAGATCAAAATATGGGAATAAATATATTTGGCCACTCTATAATAGTTACGACATTTTTATGGCAGACATGTCGGGTAAAATTGTAAAACAAATTACGAGTGCTAAAGGATATGACGCAGAAGCAACCGTATCTCCAGATGGTAAAAAAATGATTTATTGTTCTGATAAAAGTGGAGATTTAGAACTCTATGTAATGGATTTAAAATCGGGAAAAGAAATGCGCGTAACCAATGAATTAGGGTATGATGGCGGGGCATGGTTTAGCCCCGACGGAACAAAAATTGTTTGGCGTGCTAGTAGACCCAAAACACCGGAAGCTATCAAAGAATACAAAGAATTATTAGCAGAAGGTATGGTGGCACCAACCAATATGGAAGTGTTTG
>Ga0209353_10001868_pt1 | contig 11794 bp, 18 predicted proteins | sample LauGreSpBDMM15SD_2_FD_187561 | JGI IMG/M metagenome (GOLD analysis project Ga0209353, IMG submission 187561) | Freshwater lake microbial communities from Lake Michigan, USA - Sp13.BD.MM15.SD (SPAdes) (version 2) | ecosystem: Environmental > Aquatic > Freshwater > Lake | place: Lake Michigan...
AAGCTGGTTAGCTCTAAGTCTTTGGCGGCAAAACGGATAAAGTCCAATAGGATTGGATAGGTATCTTTCTTAGTTAGGCTTTCAGTTAGTAATTCTTTTACTTTCATACGAGTATTTATTAGAAGCCGTTAGTTGATGTTCTATAAAAGATCTTACCGGTAAAGTCTGATGTCTTAGCCTGTCCAGGATACTCATAACTGACAGTTAACACACCAGGGCCGTCTGGCCCATTACCAAACATCACACGCAAGGGAATGTATGTGCCTGCTGTTAGAGCGACTGTAGTTGACACTTCACTCTCGCCGTGTAATCCGCCGTTTGATATAGTCACGTTAGTTAAGGTGTTACCACTACGCCAGTTAGTGATGGCATTGTCTCCAAACCATAAGTAAGCCCCGTCATCACAGCTCAAATATATTGTGTAGTTGCCAGTGTAGGTTACTCGCAGGTAGCCTTTTAGCATCATGCTGGTTGAGTTTGGTAAACTTGGTTCGTTGATGTCATTGTCTGCGGCATCAAAGTTATCGGGAGCGGCCTTTAATACGGCAGTGTCAAAGAAGTTTGGAACTTCGTTGTGATATCCTTGATAGTTAGTGCGCCATATGCCTGGGCTTACTTCAAGAACTTCGCCATCGTAAAATGCTTCAGTGTTTGGATCGTACCAAGGACGACCTTGTAATAGTCCGCTGGTGTTGGCATTATCATCAGCACCAGTAGTATAGGTATCTGGCAATAGTGTTAAACTGTAAGTATTGTTAGCACGATAGTAAGGCTTAGTACTATCTATATCACCACTGATTGTGCCATCAAGTGCTACAATTTTGCCTTGACGTTTGGCCTGTGCTATGTTAAGTTTGGCAATCTGTCTAGCCTCTTTATCTGCTAGACCAACAGCGCCTAATTCCGTTGCGTATATATTAAATTCTGTACCCATGGGGATTAATGATATGTCAAGTTCATTGACTCCGGTGCCCTTTAGAAATGAGTCGCTGTTGGTGGTAACATTCCAAATGGCGGCATAGGTATCAGCCGCTTCGGTGGAAAACTGTGTTCCGTCAGGCGGATTCATTGCTCTTGTAAAACTGGGTTGTCCGTTTGCAGGCACAAAAGTCCAAAGCCTACCTGTGGGGGGTGTACCTGAAGCATAGGTAAAACTGGTTATAACACCATCACCGCCTGCACACACATAATTCCATACTATGTCATTGGCAGGCGAAACACCTCCAAGAAGTTGCGTACCAAGCATAGTTAATTGGGCACCGGTAGCGTGGTATCCGCCAGCGCCATCTGCCACAGTAACATTGCTAAAAGTTCCGTTAGGGTTTAGCGTAAAATTTATTAGGGCTTGTCCATAGGTAAACGCTAAACGAGTATACTGTCTAGCAGGCGGTGCTGGTAGAGCAAGCACTTGTGCCATGTAAGCATCCGTTGGGCCGCCGTCTTTTCTAACAACAATTCCCTTACCGTATGCGTCATAGGTAAATGTGCCTGCGGCCACTAGAAAACTGGCAGTATGACTGGTAGCTGTTAATCCCGTAGGTGTTGATAATGTTGATATTCCGTTTGCGGCCATGTTTTTTATCCTCTACCAGTATTTAGTGTTTACTGCGCTGTATAAATATTGTATGAAAACCATTTACAGCTTGTTGACACTGTTGCCCGCCATACTATTTTTTGCAGGGTTTGTTTATAGTCTCTCGGTGCCCAGCGCACATTGTGGGCATGATTGGCAGATGCCTGCAATGTGGGGCATCATGATGCTGGCACACTTGACACCCTGGTTAATTTGGTGGCAACAGCGTAACTTTACCCGGAATTGAAAAACAACAGTGATACGCACCCTGTAACACTGCCCATGATTCCCAATAACATATTTCCAACAGATCCTGACGGTCCACTGGCATCCACACCAAATCTCGTATCAGTATCACACCGCACGGTCCTTGTATGGTCACTGTGGCGTTGTATTCTCCTGTGGTTGTGAGCAGAGTCAACATCACCGTATTGGCCGTACGTTGTTAGATAGCGGCTATATCTTTAACAGTAATTGTGGCCCACAACTTTGCCTTGTCTTTTGGCAGTGGCTTTGGCCAGTTTGGCTTCTTGCCTTAACTGTTTGGTTCCCAGTGTTGATATTCCGTTTGCGGCCATAATTTATATCCTCTAGTGATATTTATGCTTATAAATAGTCTACTATGATAAACAAAGAACCCTTTCAAAAGCTAATAGCGGATTTAAAAGACAATGGCAAGTATCGCGTATTCAACGATATTCTGCGTGAAAACGGCAAGTTTCCACAGGCAATTTGGTATGGCCCTTACAACATTAAGAACATAACCAACTGGTGTAGCAACGACTACTTGGGCATGGGTCAGCACAAAGTAGTGTTAGATGCTATGCACACAGCACTGGACATGACTGGCGCAGGTTCTGGCGGCACACGTAACATTGCCGGAACCAGTCACTATCATGTGGCCTTGGAACTTGAGTTGGCTAGCTTACATAAGAAAGAACGAGCATTGTTGTTTAGTTCAGCCTATGTGGCTAACGAGTGGACACTTATAGCACTGGCTAAGATTATTCCTAACATTGAATACATTAGTGATGAGAATAATCACAATAGTATTATCGTAGGCATCCAACATAGTAAGGCTAAGAAAGTTGTGTTCAAACACAATGACTTAGAAGATCTAGATCAAAAACTTAAGATTAGTTTTGCACAAGGCAATACGCCATGTGTAGTATTTGAAAGTGTATACAGTATGGACGGCGATTGTGGACACATCAAAGAGATATGCAAACTTGCAGAGAAATACAAGGCCATTACCTACATTGATGAAGTACATGCTGTGGGATTGTATGGTGCAAAGGGCGGCGGCAAGTTAGAGCAGTTGGGACTACAAGACAAGGTTGACATAGTCAACGGTACCTTGGGAAAGGCCTTTGGAGTCCAGGGTGGTTATATTGCATGTGACAGCATAGTAGCTGACGCTATTCGTAGTGTGGCAGCTGGTTTTATCTTTACAACATCAATGAGTCCTGTTACCTGTGCTGGCGCATTGGCCGCTATTAAGTATTTGAAAGATCACAATGAAATTAGAGAGAAGCATCAAGAACGTGCCCGCAAACTAAAGCACAGATTAGGAGTTGCCGGCATTACAGTTATGGCATGTGCTACAGAACATATTGTTCCTGTGCTGGTAGGAGATGCCAAACGTGCTAAGGCGATGAGTGACGCATTACTTAATGATCACAATATCTACGTGCAGGCTATTAACTTTCCCACAGTTGATGTGGGAACGGAGCGGCTACGATTTGCGCCTACTCCGTTTCACGATGATGGCATGATTGAGGAACTAGTTAAAGCACTAGTTCATGTGTTCAATACAAACTAACTAATTGCTATTAAACTCATTTTTTCTTTGCTCTCCCAGCTTTCATGTTAGCTAACCAATGTGCTAGTTGCCCTTTACGTCCGCCTTGCTTGGCAGTCTTGCGTAAGCTACTTACACTTGCTTTGGTGTTGATGCCGTGACGCTTGCTGTCACCTTTGTCTTGTGGATTCTTTCCATCAGCAAAGTTTTCATTCTTAATGCTTTCCCCTCCACCGCCATCGCCACCACCTGCATCTCCACCATCGCTATTGCCATAGTTTGAGAAATATCCATATCCACCATACAGTCCAGGACCATATGCGGCATTACGAGATTTACGTTTTTTCTTACGGCGTTCTTCTAAATATTGATCTTCATCAGTACGATGATACTCGCTTGCTTCACCCTCCAAACTAACATGCCATGCGTAGAACCTGGTCTGTGGGTATTCATCCTTGAGTTCTACAAACGATTCTAAATTAGGAACGGCATCGTCATACATTATGGCTTTTGTATAGTTTGCCTTGTTTAATAAGTTACGTATAATAATCTTTTTCTTTTCTTCTGTTTGCATCTTACCTTGCATGTTGCCTGCACGATATACATGTACCTTACCCATGTCAACGCCATACTTGCGGAATGTGTCCAGGAATAGTTCACGATCATCAAAGTCTGCACGGGCAGTGACCATAACAACTTTATTACCTGTGGCAATGTCTTGCTTGAGTTGATCAAGCATAGGAATGATAGGTTTGGCGTTGTTGAAGAATTCTTGCGCATTGGCAAAATCGCCAAAATCAAACTGTTCACCGTCTTGCAGTTTGTAATGTGTAAAGTCGTGACTGTTAAGACTCTTAATTACTTGCCCGTCTTTAATCACATGCACCTTAGTCTGTGTATTCACTAAAGTATCATCAATGTCAAATATGACTAATTTACGTGGAGTAAATTCTTTTACTCTCATTTCATAATCCATGTGTCTGGAATTTGATCATATTCCTTAACCCACATGTCATGTAACTTCTGTCCGCTTATGCCATGTGACTTGGCAATGCGTGTCATTATCTGATCAATAATATCGTACACCTGATCGTCTGTAGCTGTTTGTAATGTTGCTTTCTTGGCTAACAATGCTGACTTGAGCTCTGGTACAGCTTGATTGTCTTTACTATGATCCATGTTCTCGATGATCATGTCTACCATTTCTTCTACACTTTCACAATTCCATCTGCGTAATGCCAATGCTTTAGGTGTAGGTTTACCGTTAGGCTTTTTCATTGGGCCTTTGTTGCCACTCATTCGAGCACAAAAACTCTTGCGGCGTTTGGCATCTTTACTACCTGCTTTTAACTTGCTAGGCTTGGTGGTAACTGCTGTCTTTAACTTGCTACCTGGATTCTCTCTGCGATAAGCATTAACAGCTTTTTGACTTAGTCCGTCTGTCTTATCTTTCTTATTGACCTTGTTCCAGTCTTCGTCTAACGCTTTTTTAAAACCTTTGTTAGGAATCCATCCTGCTATGGGTTTACACTTACAAGTGCCTGGCTTACAACTACAGTTGGTCATGCCACATTGTTTACAGCGTTGTTGAGATTCTTCAATGCTTTCATTGGGCACACAGTTTCGTACCTGCTTGCCTGTGGTAGCACTTTTCTTAGTACCTGCGGCATGATAACCAGTCCAGCATTTAGTGTAACCATTTGAGTCCTTTGCACCTTTCTTAATCTCCATGATGTTGCCATGTGTTTGGCACATGCCACACGACTCACAGACCATTTCCATCTCGACACTTTCATTGTGTTTGTTTTTACCAGCGCAGTGAGCCTTTTGACTGAAGCCTTTGGGATGGCTACAGTTAATACTCTTTTTGTACTTTTGGCTCCATCCTTCGGAGATTATTTCAGTTATTTTCATCTTCTTCTTCTTCCTTAATTACTGGATACGGTAATCCAACCATGCCACAACCTAACCGGGCAAGACCTTCTAATATATCATTAAACAGGACTGTAAGGGTTTCTCGGGCGGTCATATCCGTCATCCTCTGGGTATACTGGGTAGTCATTGGGGTTCATCAGTTGCACCAAGTTTGCTTGGCATCGCCATAATACTCACGAGCAAAGCCGTTGGCAATTAGTTGAGCACGTAGACTCTGTCCGTTTAGAATGAGGTCGCCCAATACACGACCACCGAATTTATCCCAACCATATAGAATGACTTGTCGTTGTTGGCTGGCGTTAATGAGACCTTTAGTGAAAACGGAAGCGGCTTCACCACGTTGCTTTTCGCTGTCGCATTGACCTCTAAATCCTTTTTCCGGAGTATCGACGCCATAGATTCGTACCGCAAGTTCGGGCTTAAGGGGTGCAGGTAGAAAGGGTGCGGCGATAACAACTGTATCGCCATCCGTTACTCTGATAATTTGTGCGTCATAGGTAACGCCTTGGGGTGTTTTTTGTGCAAATGCCAGTACTGGGACTAACAATAGTAATACTAATAATCGTTTCATGTGTACTCCGTGTTAACAGAGTATTTATTAGAAATTATTGTTAAACCATCCTATTTTCTTACCGGCAACTATGCGCTTTTCGTGTTCTTCAACTGAACCTGGCCAGCGCCATGCCCAAATAGCAACAATAGCCATAAAGCAAGCGGTACTGATAATCCCAATAGGTTTTACACCTGAGAAAGACATGATGAGTAAACTTGTACTCATCATGGCCAACATGAAAAACTTCATCTTAGTTGGAAACACCCGCTTGGTATTCCAGTTGGTTAAAAATGGACCAAACAATTTGTGATTGTATAACCAGGCATGCATCTTGGGCGAGCCCTTGGCAAAACAATAGGCCGCGGACACTACAAAGATACTGTAGGGTATGCCGGGCGTAACAAGCCCGACATACGCCATGCCTAAACTAATGAATCCTAAGACTTTCCACAGGAATCGTTTTATCGTATGTATTCTAACCATTCTTTAAACCTCACGTTGAAGCCTTGCTTCTTACGCTTATTTACAAGATCGAAGAAGTCCGGTTTGTAAGGTTTGATTTTTGGCTTCCATCCCTTAGTTTTGTCTGCCTTAGCGGCATTACATGGGCCACAAGCTGTACATGTATTTTCCCAGGTAGTCTTACCGCCTTGGCTTACAGGCAACACATGATCTAATGTAGACTCTTTGCGATCCACACTGGTACCACAGTATTGACAAATACCGTTGTCTCGTAGATGTACATTACTGCGGCTAAAACGCACAGCATATTTTGGTTTCATGTAATCACGCAACATGATTACACTAGGCACTTGGGTTTCCCAGCGGGCAGAATGCACTATCCAATTTTCGTGATAAAGCAATACATCGGCTTTGTCTAAAACCATGTATTTGATTGATTCTTCCCAAGGGATAACGCTTAACGGCATAACACTTATTGGCAAGCCGTCAGCATTTAGTACTAACGTATCTGACACTTTGAACCTCTTTCTAGTTGTGTTTACAGACCCAACCTATGAAGTATACATTATATACTTACAATGTATTTACGTCAAGTTCGATTACAATAAAATGTTATGGGCAAACTCTTGTCCGGATCGATCTAGGGCCGCACACCATTGATCGTTATTATCCGATCCAAATACAAGTTCATTGTCGTAATTAGCTAGGAGCCAACTCTTATCGTGTGTCCAAGGAGGGATGCCTTTTATTTCACCATGCAATTGGTTCGGACTCCACCCACACATGCCCAAAAATAAACGCCATTGTTGGGGGACATCTCCCATTGCTAGTCTAGGTAATATATCATCTGCTGAACTTAACGAAAACTGTCCGTTAACCTGCATAGTATTTTTACTGACCCAATCGTTGCTGTGTAAGAAGCTAAGACTTTTAACATTGACAGGGCCGCCGAGATAAACAAAGCCCGGAACATCTATTGTAAACCCTAGTTGTTCTCCGAACTCTACTACACTCATCTGACTACGTTTGTTTAAGACTACACCTACACTGCCTTGACTGTGGTTTTCAGTAATTAAAATTACTGATTTATACCAAAAGTTATTTTTTACTGCCGGTGGTGCTATTAATAATTTACCTAATGGATTCATGCAGATATTTAGTTATGCAAAGCGTCTGACAGATTGTTTTACGTCACCTACTGTGATAGAGCCGTCCTTATTACGATCTAATCCTTTGTTCTGTCTGTAGACTGCACCACTGAATCCATTAGCGCCTGACAATCCTAGTACATGGCTGTCTGGATAACCGATGTACTTAGGCATAAAGGTAGCCATGTATAAGTCACCAGCTGATCCGTCACCAACTCCAGTCATCTTGTAATATTTGTAAACATAATCTAACTGTTGCACACCGTCCATCTTGCCTAGCTCATCTGTAGTTGTACCTAAACGTCTAGCTGTGTCTGGCATAAATTGTATTAGGCCGGTTGCGCCGCCGCTGGCATTTCTTGCGGCTGGATTAACACCTGACTCTTGTTTCATTACGGCCAACATTGCGTTTGGAGTTGTGCCTAGTGCGGCTGCAATTTTTTCTAATTTCTTTTTAAAGTCTGGATCTTGAATTGTACTAACATCAATCTTTTGTGCATCAACACTATCAGGACGGGCCAGTACCTCTTTATACTTGCCGGAGATCTCTGGATGTGCTTCGGCAGCTCGACGTGTGTATGGGCCAAGGCGACCGTCTAGTCCGTCTTGATTAGGGCCAAACTTGCCTAAGTTTGCACCCTTGGCTTTTAACTCTTTTTGCATTGCCAGTACTTGACTATCAAATGCTTCGTTGATTATTTTAAATTCGTTAAAACGCATGTTAACTCCAATCTGGTAATGGGCCGCCGTACTTTGCGCCCTTAATTCTATGACCACCTACTGTAACACGACTTTTGGGACTCTTACCTAGCTTGTGACTTTTCTCACCATCCCTAGCACGTAACCCTTGACTCTTACATGATGCTAGATTGCTCGCACCTAAATCTTTATCTGGTTTACTGCTAGTACATAATGCACGACTAGCTTTACCATGTTCGTCCAGCGAGGTGTGATCTACTTCGCCGCAAAAAGAACAAGATGATTTATATCTAGATTCTGTAGCATGGCCTCGAGCAGGACGACTTCCTGTACGGGCAGGGCGTTGTGGATTTGTGCCGATAGCGGCTTCGCTGATAATGTCAGTAATTCTCATAGTAATGTATTTATTCTTCTTACTGATCTAAGAATTCAAATACATTTAACCATTTACGCTTGCCTATAGTAGCTTTTAACTTGGTTAGGTCAGCCTTTGTAGTATGTCGCATACGCTGTTTTTCAGCATCTGGTACTGGTTCAAACTCTAACTCTACACCTTCTTGTTCTGCTATTTCTTCTGCTATGTCTAGAAAGCTGTGTGTTAAGCCTGCGCCACAATTCCATATTCCAGAGCCGTTAACTTCTTTAATAAAATCTATGTGTAGGCGGCATACATCACCGACCCAAGTCCAGTCACGCTTGATATGTTCTGCTGTTTCCCATACAGTAATCTTGCCCTCTTTGCGAGCCTGGGTACGCCATTTGACAATAGCATTAGCACGTTTACCGCGTAGGTGCATCCACTTGCCGTAGACATTAAAGTAACGGAACCCCTGTACATATATGTTTACATCTTGTTGTGGCCACCAACGATCAAAGAGATACTTAGACCATGCATAAGGTGTTTGTGGATGACAGGGAGCATACTCACTAAAGTCTTTACTATCACCGTAGACACTACTCGAGCTAGCATACTGTAAGTTTACCCCATGCAAATTGCACTCGTTGAACAACCACTGAGAGAACTCGTAGTTTTGTTTGAGTATGGCTTCTACATCAGTACAAGTCATGTCGGCAATAGCACCTAGGTGTATTACCCAGTCATAGCCACTTACGTCAGGACGCTCTGTTGGATGCCATTCATAGCCGTCAATGTGCCAACCTTCTTCTTGATTAAGCCAAGCAAGCATGTTGCGGCCAATGAATCCCTCATGGCCAGTTACTAGTATTCTCATGTAACTATTTACTTACAGTTTAATGTCTGGGAACTGAGAAACGATTAACGGAATAATTGCTTGGGCTTCGTCGTTGGTAATGTTTGACAGCATCCTATTAAGTATCCTAGGTAGGACCTGCATGTTTTCGGGAGCATCAATTTGTTGTTGAGTCCACCCTAGTCGTACACCTTCGTCTCTACTAACGATATGATCTAGTTCTGGAATATGCCAGTCTTGATCATGCCTGTCAGTAACTACTTGATTTTCGCCCTTGCCCCAATCAAACTTACGTTCTACACCTACATAGTCTACCCAAGTATCGGGACACTTGTCATACATAGTCTGGCACTGTTGCGGAGTCCATTTGTATTTGCTACGGTAAGGACCAAATATTGCTAGATACTTGTAGTCGCCCTTACGGTCAAAACAAAAGTCGTCATACAACTTATTAGTGAAGTATGTATTCTCTTCATAACGTCTATGGGGCTTGCGTTTAGCAATAGCCTCATTTAGTTTTTGATAATTCTTCATTAGTCTGAGAATGGCATTTTAAAAGGAGGCATGTACTTAACATGTTCCTTGCCATCTTCATCTTTGCTTGTGCCGGCCTTGACAGCCTGCCAAATAATACTAGACTTCTTAGTAGGCTGATACTTTACTACAACTTGTCTAATACCTTCAGCAAGCAACACTGGCTCGCTAGCATCATTACCAACTTCATGAAGTTCACAATATGCATCTTTGGCTCGGTACACTTGATCACGCAACTGACGAGCACTGCGTGATCCATATTTTTCATGCAATGCTTCGTAGATAGCTTGGTCCACGGCTGTAGACGATCCAATGTTACCTTGTTGTTTTAAGAACTCACAGATACCCCAACTAACGTTAGTGGCAAATACGCAATCTGTAAACAACCGCATATTGATGTTAACACTACGGCTCCATATTTCAAACCCGTATTTGTCCAAGTATGTAAGCATGTTACCAATACCAGTTAGTGCTTTACTTTGACGACTACTTTCACTCTTGTCATCTTTGTCTAATACTTTAACGCCATTGGCATTAAACACCCGCCATGCTTTGAGATAGCGTTCTTCGTCGGGCGTCAATGGCATCTTCAGCTTTTCTTTCTCACGTGCCAGGTTAGTGCCGTTACGCCACTTGTCATACTCACTTGCGGCTAGCGATACAATGTTGATAGAGTGATACTGTTCAGCATCAACAATTGCCAGCATTCTAGCAATGTCATTAAATTCCATATAATTCATCGGCATATCGTCTACACCTACAATACAACTAGCCAGTGTTCGATGCTGTGCATCGTTAACTACTTTGTCGCCGTTATCCATTTCTCGTCCAGTTGCTGGTTGCACTAGATGAGGTTTGTAGTTAAACACTAAGTCGCCAATTAGATGTTTAGCACGGACCATACGTTGTTGACGATAGTTAATCCACATCTCAATAATTTTAACAAACGATCTTTTACCGTCTGCATCGGGTACTGGTTGACGATACAGCATACCCGGCCCCCATAGCTTTTCAAAGTATGGCAATTCCATTCCTTCAAAAATGCCAGCTTCTTGACAATGATTAAGAACAAACATAATAACGTCTTCTACCTTAGCATATCCGTCATCATCCATGATATCTGTAACGTCGAGTAGCTCATTAATCTTACTCATTCTGCGTTGAATCTCAACAGGATCAAAATCCTTAACGGACTTGCGCTGACTTTTTGGGCCACATAGCCCTGTAAGGTCATCACCATATTTGTCCGTAATACATTTTAGATAAGCCATTTTTTACTTTCTGTGTGTTAATATGTTTATATTATAATACCAATAGATTCAAACGTCAACTGTTTTAAATACCGTTTCGGTTATAGACGACGGGCATTTCGCATACATACTTGTTATTATATGTGTTCATAATCAAATTGCAGTCGCCACCTGTAACTTTGGAGCCAGCATGGTCTCCTAAACTTTTACCCGTAACAACATATGAGCCCACACTGGCTACAGAGTATGCGGCACACCCTGTTAGCGTGGTTGAGGCAATTGCGAGAATCGAGATAAGAAAGCTTCTTGTCTGCATGAATACTCTTGTAGTGTCTGTGTGTTAATATAAGTAACCCAAGGGTCACCGTCTTTTAATTCTAATACTGTGACTCGGAATGTTCTATCTCCGCCACCATATAGTTCGTTCAATTTCATTGTACAAGCATCCTAACAAGTCCAATCGCATCAATTGACACTAGCAAGATGTAGTTAGCCAACATGCCAAATGATTTCCGAGTATAACTAGCCCAAGCATACATAGCACAGCCAGCAATCCAAATAGGATATAACGCGAGTAATGGCGGATTTGGCACTGTGACGGCCATAGTGATACTGCACCCAATGCTAA
>Ga0209353_10001873_pt1 | contig 11777 bp, 9 predicted proteins | sample LauGreSpBDMM15SD_2_FD_187561 | JGI IMG/M metagenome (GOLD analysis project Ga0209353, IMG submission 187561) | Freshwater lake microbial communities from Lake Michigan, USA - Sp13.BD.MM15.SD (SPAdes) (version 2) | ecosystem: Environmental > Aquatic > Freshwater > Lake | place: Lake Michigan, USA...
TATTTGTGAAAAAATAATTATAAATCATATTACATCTTATTGTCATAATATGATTATTGTTGTTTGTGCATGAATTGATACGTATATAAAGTATCTAATATTACGCCCGATATACTAAATGCATATAACAGATACTCTATGGTTGATTTGTTTTCTATTGTATAAAAATAGTACGCCAATAATGCAAAAAGGGGTATTGCTACCATGTCTCCATACCGACTGATATTCTTTATGAAATCTTTCATTCTATAAAATAACCCTATATTTTGTTAAGCCAAGTCTGCAAGTATCTCTTCCGGATAATTCATATCCTTCAATACACGGACACCGCCTTTCAATTTAGATATGCCAAGTTTCATCTTGTATTTATAATTAAAATTTCCGTCGGGGAGAACATCTACCACCATCTTATAATTTTTTACTGTCTTGGATTTATTGAAATGTTTACAGATTTTTACATAATGGGTTGTTAACATAAATCTTACATTTGGATACTTAGATAAATATGATAAAAATGCTTTGCCTGCCTGAGCAGCCTCTTCGGGGTTTGTCCCGCTATATAATTCATCAAAGATGCAGAAATGCCGGCTCTTTGTTGTGTCTAGGTTCTCGTTAATAATATCAATAATGTCTTTGCACCTTCGCGATTCCGCTTGGAACAAACTATCCCGTTCTGATGTATCTGGTATGTTCAAATAAGAATGAATATGTGTATATGGATTGATTGTTGCAGATGTATAAAACCCACACCCCACCTGTTGTGAGAATATAACGTTCACAGTAGTTGTTTTCAAAATCGTGGTTTTACCCGCTTTGTTCGGAGCACTAATGATAAGGTTCTCCGTTAATGAACAATCATTCTTTATATTTTCTTCATTCATTAGAGGAGGGTAATATTGTTTCTTGAAATCACATTCACCCATCTTATCAAAGCTAGCGAAATTTACAACGCCAGATTGAACATTTTTATGTACACCTCCTAGATTATTCATGTAACCTTCAAACCCCATTGCAAATCGCAGACATTCTTCATATTCTGGGTTCTCATATAACTGATAAAAATGTGTTAATAGTTCTCCGTTATTCATAAACGACGACAATGTATGTTGATATGGGTGTATCTTACTTATTTTCGTTTGTAGACGCTTCAATCTATCACATTGAACACGAACATTCTCACAAAAACTGTTATATGAGCTACATTTTTCAGATATTAGTAAGAAGTTCTCCATACTATCAATTGAATGTTCTGTAAAATGTCTGATATCAATTATGAGGTTAGTTATTTTAGTAATATTCCTGTAATAACGAACACACGCATTTGCATTCTGGTATATTTGCAAGCCATATAATCCCAATGTTACCAATAAATATACGACTTTGTCCCAACTAAAAGACTGCAAACTCATCAGTGTTTTTCCAATGAAATGATGTTTAGCAATATTCATTAATACTTCCTTATATGTTTCAAATGAAATCGGTACACCTTGCATTTTCAACAATAGAAATGGGAACAATAGAAATATAAAAGGCAATAATAAGCTTATCGCTGGCGACAAGACGTTCATAAATGACAGCAATAGTAAAAACGGGGGTGACCGATTTAGATCTTTTAATATGTCCCAATCCATATAACCGTAACGCTCTGTAAATGTCGTGTCTTGTTTAACACAATCCCATATCTCAAATATGCGAGTACAATCTACCGGGTTCTCCTTTTTGATACATTTGTTATATTGGTCTAGGTTCTCTATAATACATTTTGTATCATTCAAATATAGAGTGTTTGTTGTATATGTCTTTCCCCAAGAAGGGATTAATAGTTTGCCAAATGCATTCGTCGGCTGAAATAGATATTCATACATTCCCATACGAGAACTCTGCCCAACTAATTCTAAATCACTTGACACAATCGGGGACAATGCAAACTTATAAGAAGGATCCAAATAGTCTATTGGTAATTTAAATGACTGTATCTGGCTTGTTTGATAAGACGTATATTTGACTTGTACACTATCCGGTTGATTTGAAGAAACATCTATGCCCGCCGCACTTACGGCCTTGTTACTTGTTTTTGGCGAGAGGTGTTTCATTATCTGATCGTATATCTCCATAATATATCTATCTACATATTTGAATTCTACCTTATGAACGAGACATAAAATTGAATACTTTTTTTTGTGAATGTTATTATATCACTATTATGCCAGATATATTAAGGGACGATGCAATCAATTAAGAAACGCGTCGCGTTTGAGGACAACATTATGATCAGGCATTATGAATATTTCAGAGAAGAAGAGATGGAAGAAAAACTTGGAAAAGATTGGCAACGGACACAGGATTTGACGTGTCGCGAGTTCATGCTTCCAGTAGAAAAAGGTGGGTGTGGACGAAACTGGCACGTATTACAGTATAAATTGGATAAATTGGGAGAACCTTGTTGGCGGATGATTGGAATGCTGTGGCATAGTTTGCACCCTTGTTCTAAACGATTAGAAGAAGATAGTGATGATGGTAGCAGCGACGATGAATATATAATTGCCGATGGCGGTGGCATTAGCAGTAGCAGTAGCATTAGTAGCAGTAGCAGCGACAATTACGAAGATGATATTGAAGACGACGATAGTGATTATGACGACAAAGAAAATAATATACATAACCAACAAGATGATACTATATTCCACTTTCAATACAAATAAAAACGAAACGACTGGTGTATTGCACATATTGTATTTTTTATTCACGAACATATATGATTTTTAGCTTATTCAATATGTAAAAATTACATCTTATCTAATTGCATCAATAAATGCATATAAAAATATGCTTTCATATCATATATAGTAACACCTATAAATGGCAATATACAAGGTTGCCGACTATGTTGCATTAACGGCGAATATGACATATACTTTGCCAGAACCCGTCTTAATTATTATTAAGCAATTGGCGGTTGAGCTGGGTGTGTCTACGACATATTCAGAGCCGATAAGAGATAATAATGTTGACCGCGACAAACGCTCGGCGCTAAAACGAGGACGTTTAGTGAATAATAATCAAAATGGCTGGGACAAACAGATACAGTTCAAGACAACGGAGATTGTAAAAAAAGAAGGGATAGATAAGCTATTTACAGATATTAAGGGGGCACTTAACAAGTTATCTATTAAGAATTACGAAACCATTGAACAATCATTGTTTGATTATATTGACAACATATATCAACACCCAGACTTTGATAACGAACCGGTTGTTACGAAGATTGCTTCATTAATATTTGATTTTGCTTGTATCAATAAAACTCATTCTGAATTATATGCAAAATTATACCGTAAATTGACAGATAATCGCCCAGAGTTCTCTGCCCCAGTATATGCATTGAAGGCAACTTATGTAACTAGTTTTGACAATATTGTTTATGTTGATCCTGATGCGGATTATAATAGATTTTGTGAAATCACAAAGGAAAACGACAGACGTAAATCTATTTCGGTATTTTTAGTAAATTTAATGAATAATAAACTTATTTCAACTGACGATATCGTAGACATTCTCACAACAATCACAAACCGAGTAGTTGTTGCGACTGATGTTGACGGACAGATGCATTATGTTGAAGAACTGATTGAGGTTCTTAATGTATATGTAAAAGCAGCTTTTGGATATTTACGAGAACATTCCGGTTGGAATAATGTCAGTGCCCATATTTACCAATATGCTACATACAAAGCAAAAGAACACGCCGGCTTGTCTAGCCGTATTATATTTAAGTATATGGATATGAAGGACGTTATGGTCAAGTCCTCGTAAATGTATACATTTACAAACAAGATAAAAATGTAATATATTGTTATGTTATATTACATTCTCGCATGGTGAAATCTCAATTATATCCAGATAAAATTAATTACAATGAGAACAAAGCGGTAGACGACGCTGATGTAGGACAATCTTCATCTATATATGATGTAGACCTCTTTGGAATTCCGGTACAAATTGCTATCGGCAAAGAGAAGCATACCTATTCTGCACATAATGTTGTTTATTTTTCCATTTACTTAATGATTGATGATGTAGTACAAGCCAGGATTGGCGTTGTAGAATTCCCGAGTAATAAGCTTATTTCTAGTCTGGACGAAGACGGAGATATCATAATAGGAAATGGACAATCTATTTACTTTATTACAAAAGATTACTTACATAAGTTAATAGATGGACAGAAACGTAATAATGCCGACAAAAATAATGAACCTGAAACCGACGCGGAAATTGCAGAAATAGAAAAAATGCCGGCTGCTAACATTGACAATGATGTGATTGTTATAGATAATACATCTCCCTCTCCTATTTCTGATGATGAAATTGATGTGATGAAAATAAATATAGATGTAAACAAGAAGGCAAATGTAGCCAAAACGAATGAAGCGGCACTTGAAGACGGAATATTTGAAGAAATTCCCGGATTTGAAGCACCCGATATGTTGCTAGAAGAAACCAGTACTATGTCCGAAACAAACAAGCAATCATACAAACCTTCGGCAAGGGACCAATGGATCGCTAAATTTATGAAAAATACCAAATATGATATTGTAGATAATGAGGGGTGTGGTGACTGTTTCTTTGCAGTTATACGTGACGCATTTGCAAAAGTTGGCAAAAAAACTACTGTGACAAAACTTCGCGCAATATTGTCGGACGCCGTTACAGAGAACGTTTTTAAGGAATACCGTACTCTGTATGATGCGTTTAATGGCCAATACCAAGAATTAGAAAATGTGTTGAAGATATTGAAGAAAAGCAGCAAGACCTTAAAAGACCGTAGTGAGAAAAGTAAGGATAAAAATGAGACAACGCTCATTTTAAATGAGGCAGGTAGCGTCGTTGAGAAATATAAACAAGTTACTATTGACAAAAAATCAGCCAAATTGTTACTAGATGAATTTGACTATATGAAGAATATTCGCAGTATTGACGACTTCAAAGCATATATCAAAACAAGTGATTATTGGGCTGATACTTGGGCAATCTCTACTCTTGAACGTGTCTTGAATATTAAGATTGTTCTGTTATCTAGTCTCTCATATAGAGCAGGCGACTTGGACTCCGTCCTAAATTGTGGTCAATTGAACGATACTGACATTGAACGCCAAGGTTATTTCAAACCCGACTACTACATACTAGCCGAGTATACTGGCCATCATTATAAATTAATTACATATAAGGAAAAACATCTATTCAAGTTCTCGGAATTACCTTACGATATCAAAGCATTAATTATCAACAAATGCTTAGAGCGTAACTCTGGACCGTACTACTTAATACAAGACTTTCGTAACATGAAACTGAAACTAGGTCTAGATGCAAATGAAGGAGAACCTACTGTAAATGAAGACGACTATATACATACAGAACTCTTTGACCCGAATACTGTATTCATGTTTTATTCGCAATCTAATTCTGCTCCTAGACCTGGTAAAGGTTCAGGTGAACACATAAATGATGAAATTGCATTTGAGTATAATAAATTACATGATAAAACTAAAACTTACGAGAATTCTGGCTGGCGTAGGACACTAGACGATTCGTGGGCCGCGCCTTTTACAGTTGACGGTAAGCGCTGGAAAACAGTAGAACATTATTATCTAGGTTCTCAATTCAAGAAAGGATTTCCCGACTTTTATGCCAAGTTCTCTCTTGATGCTGATACTGAAATATCAAAAGATCTTGCTCTCGCCAGAATTGCAGGCAGTAAGACCGGCAAGACCAAAGACAATGTGTTACGTGAGAAACATATTACTATTGATCCAGATTTTTATGAAATGAAAGAGAACCCTCGTAACAAAACCGAACGAATTACTGCCATAATCGCCAAGTTCAACCAAAATAACGATCTCAAACAAACACTCTTGGAAACAAAACAAGCAAAATTGTTACATTTTATTCGCGGAAAGGAACCCGAGGTAGACATAGAACTTATGAAGTTACGTAAAGAATTACAAAATCTGTAAAAAATTGAAAAGGTTTTTAAAGATGAGTTAAAGGTATCTCATTACATCACATTAGTGAATATGTATTCTTCTCGTTCCAACTACGCATCTAGACAACAGGCAGAGCCCGTGGTCGTACATTGTACCCCTGGCAATACTACTGTCGGAGACACGCCGTTCCCCCATACCCCCTTGTGTTTGCAGATTGTTGCATTGCCCGCCGGATATACTACGCCCGACACGGTGACCGACCTCTTGATGCGGGTGCTGGCGCTCGGCGAACCACGCAACGTTCGTATTTTTGAAAAGAAAAACTATAATCAAAAGTTAAAGGCCAGCATTATCACACGCACTGCGCTGGTTGATTTCAATCATTGGTTCAACACCCATTCTGCTCATTCTCTATACGGTGCAATCTTGGGCAATCAGGAAGAGGGAGAAGTGGTAGCCGATCGCGGACAGAGTGTCCACGTCACTGTTGCAAATACTCCGTTCCACTGGGAAAATGGTGATCCAATGACCCACTTGTCTATCCGTGAAGGAGTAATGCCACCTGAGCCGAATGCTCTGGCTGACAATGTTACAACTTCACGCCTAACATTGGCAGAGGGGGATTGGAATAGCCTATACATTCCTCTCATTCCAAACAGTATGTCTCTGTTGCACCCAGACGGATCCATTCGTGCGTTCCAACCCAAACATCTAGGGTCGTTCATTGAAAACGACCTACACCTCGGCAAGATTTCTAGGATTGATTTCATTGACCGCAAGATTGACAATGTAGGTATTGTCAAGGCAGTGTTTATCCACTTTGAGTACTGGAATAACAACGCTGCCGTTGCCGATCTGCGTAACACATTGAATACCCAAGAGCACGTTCGCCTGAACGGTTACTATGACGGCCGTCAATTTAATAAGTTCATTGTACGCAACGAGAATGGCGATAAAGTGCCGGGTTACTTCGTATTCAAGATTAACCACAAGCCCATTCCAGAAGTGGCCGAGACGGAGTTGAATATGGCACAACTCGTCGCTGCAAACAAGGTGCTTACTGAAAAAATGGCAGAACGCGATGCAGAAATTCGTAGATTGACGGAAGAACTAACCGCTCTACGCGAGGCAACTGGTCCGACGGCAACTGCGGTGACTGCATAACGAACAGTAGACGCTAAGCCGAACTATAACATAACTATAAAAATTCCTATTATTCTCTTCTATGTAATCGTAATAAATAATACTTTTTTACGATTTATCATCACGGGTCAGTTATTGTCATTCGCAAGTTTTGTAAGAGATACTTGTTACGATTTACACGCTTTATGCCATTGAAGACATCTTGCACTCGCAACAGCGCGTCTACATACGCTGGATCTTTATAGTGTTTCCGTGTAATATTACAATATCTTTTCATTTTCGCGTGTATATTGTCGGTCTCTAATACATTCGTAAAATTAAAAGAGTTATCATTATTATGAATACACCACTGCATAAAATAATCTATGTTAAACATTAATATAGATTTGACTACAAAATATGATAATACTGGGGTATTCTCCTTGTAGCTACACCCCTTAGTGCCAACATTCGTTCTTATTAATTCATCATACGTAACTCCATAATGAGACAATATCTTAGATACTTGAAACATCGTGTGATATACTTCGCACCTAATCGCATTCTCAACTGATTTTATCATAATTGGTACTTTTTTATGGATATCGTCTATACGCGTATTATGGCGCATGGACCGATACACTTTAAATAGTACTGTCATAGTCTCTCCCCACATTTCACAATATGACTCGTATAACCGAAAATCAGTATTTACTGGAAACAATGTATACATTTCAGCGTTTATATGATAATTATCAAATCCAGAAAAATCCATACCCATATTATGGAACGTTTCGTGCATAAACGTTTTTAACCACTCTTCAAGCCGATAGACGTTGATCTCTGTCTGTGTTTTACACGCAGTAGTAAATGCCGTATTTGCGTGCACCTGAGATATAGTCACTTCCTTTTCCGGCAATAATTTATGCATGCCCGTAAGATAAATGTATATATCCATTTGTTCCGAACACGCGGGGTTTGCATATTGTGATGCTACGTGTAACCACATATAAATGTTCTTAATTGCTTTGTTCATATACAAATGAACTTTACTATGTTTATCAGGACTAACTAATACTACTCTGAATTTACGTTGGTTGATCTGAAATATATACTGGAACCCTGACCTAGATTTACTTTCTATCTCAGTCTTCACTTCTTCTGGACAATGTGTATAAGATTGGCCTTTCGGTAAACCCTCGGTTTGTATATCTATTATTGTTGGAGTAAAATTACTCGGTTGATATGCTCTCTCTGCATTCATTATGTCCGAAAATAGGGTTGTAATAAAACGGCAACTAAGTGGGGAGAACTTCACTGCGTCCTTTGGTAGTATATGTGTTTTAAATAGGTTATCTGATAAAAATTCAGTTAAATCTGAATGCAAACGGTTCATTTATATCTATCTATACATAATATCAAGATTATATATTGTTTACTATACAAGAAAATTGAAATATAAGATTGTCTGTTATCTGTGTCAACTACTAATACAAATACACGTATGGGAATAAAAAACTTAAATAGATATCTACATGATAAATGCAGCAAAACATCTATACAGAAAGTTCATTTAGAAACTCTGTCGGGTAAAACATTGGTTATTGACACTAGTATCTATTTGTATCAATTCATTACAGAAGAAGCCTTACTTGAAAATATGTATTTATTCATTTCTCTTATGCACCAATATAACATTGTTCCCATCTTTATATTTGACGGCAAACCGCCCCCTGAAAAACGGGCCTTATTAAGACAACGACATCAAGATAAACGATCCGCTTACGAAAAGTATTTGAAAATGCAATCCAATATTGCCAACGCCGAATATAGCGAAGATGAGCGTCGTAAGATGCAAATTGAGATGGAAGCGTTAAAACGACAATGTGTTCGGGTTTATGACGAAGATATTGTCAAAGTGAAACGACTTATGGACGCATACTGTGTAACATATTATGATGCACCAAACGAAGCTGACGACTTATGCGCGTATTTTGTATCCAGTGGTAAAGCGTGGGGTTGTGTAAGCGATGATATGGATATGTTCTTATATAAATGTTCGTATGTTATTCGGAATTTAAGTTTAATGAACCAAACGGTTATGCTATATGATACGCACTCTATATTAACGGATCTGGATATGTCCGAAACAGAATTTTGCGAAATTATTATGCTGTCTGGCACCGATTATAATGCGACAACGAATACTTCTCTATATGAAACTCTTCATTGGCGCGACGAGTACTGTAAATACAAACTGGACAACAATGCCCCCCGCTTGGGATTTTATATATGGTTACTAAAAAATACAAATTACATTACAGATTATAATGGATTAATAAATGTATATCGGTTATTTCAGGGTCGGCGAGAATTAGAATACGACAATATGAATTTTAAACCGAATGCAAATTCGGTGCGCGATATAGACGCTATGCGCAATCTAATGAAAGATGAGGGGTTTATATTTCTATAACAAATGTGTATTATGGAAATATGGAAATATTTTTATCGGTATAATGCGAACCGTTTAAATAACGTTTTTGAGGAAAGTGGTTTCCCGACTATTTTTTCTTTCGTTTTTAATTCTTCTCTGGGAACTGAAAATAGATAATACTGTTCGTTTACATCTTTTGTTACATCCAGCAAATCATTATTCACGTACATGACTTCATCAACCAATAAGTATGTGAATTTTTCACCGACTGCATACGGATACGGGACGTCGTTGTTTCCTATTGGCGAGTAATACTCTTTGATGACATCACCGACTTTTGCTGAAAACTCACGTATTCCGTCTCCAATATAGGTATATTTGCCGTTCACGTTTTGCAATAGAATTGAATTCCCGCGTCTCTTTCCGCGCTTTTCATAATCTTTCAACTTCAATTCATTATCCCCCACGAATATTTTCTTATACGGAACGTCCAATATTTTTTCTTGAATTACCTCCTTATTTGTGGTTTCATCATATTTATTGGAATATACTTCCACACGTTTGCCATAATCCTTTACAACATACGGAATTGATCCGTTATCCACAATCTCATATTTATGCTTTGGCTTGATACCTTCTAAATTTTTTTTCGTAGAATTCATTGATGAACTCTGTTTTACCCATTTATATGTGTTATTTTTATCGGGTTTTGATATGTATGTCCCGTCTTTTCCCTTCATTGTTTTTCCTTTACAATCCATTGCAGAATAAGGCGGAGAGTTCCTTAATTTGTATTTTTTGGTTTGTTGCTTTTCACACGTCATTGCATATATACATAACAATGATATTTTATATACATGTATTGTAATTTATTCACATTGAAACCACTTAAAGTTGCCCCATTTTATACCAGCGAAGATTTAAAATGGGACGCTCATCCGGAGCGTCATTTCAAAACGTTACTGATATCTGGCCATTTTAATTCTTCAATGGTTTAAATGTCCTACTAGTTACATTATTGTTGACAGATAACACCCTTTGAACTCTACCGTTCCAGTGTGATTAAGATTAATTGTTATATCTACGTGGATTGATCCTCCGAGTTTTGTCCATCTATTACAAAATAACCAATCTTCCGATAAATAATGACCATCTTCCACTCCACAATCAAACAGCGCATATGCTTGTTCGTTTTCTTCGGGTCTCGTCAAAAATCCGATATCATCAACATATTTTGTAGATGGATACGCTTGTTGCATCTTTTCAATGACCTTACGCTTAATCATCATAAAACCGGTTGCAATATGTTTTACAACAGTTAGGTTGTTCTCTATTTTTAGTGTATTTGTGAATAAATTAAGATTATAGGATAGCATGCGATGCTGGATTAAGTCTACATCAGAAACGGAATCCTTTACAACAGATTGTTTTTTATTGTCAATCCATTTGCTCACTATGCTTGGATTGCTTTCTAGATTATTCCAATTATACTTCTTCAATGGGTAAATGCCTCCTACAATCGGCTTATCTGCCAAGATTAACTTCAAGATAGAATCGGCGCTCCACGTTATATCATTATCAATAAATAGAATATGAGTTACATTCGGATTACACATTGCCTTTGCCACTAAGTTATTGCGAGCACGAGATACTAAACTATCATTATTACAACACTCTACAATTAGTCCTATACCAAAATCAATAAACACCTGCATTGTAGATATTAATGAATTCATATAGGTGACATGACACATTCCTCCATAATGAGGCGTTAGAATACATACACATACCTTGTTTGTTGATAGGTACTGTTTAACTCTTTCAACAAAAATGGACGACAAATCCTTTTCTGTATCTGACATATATTATATATATTGTTTGGCATAATGCATTTATATCGTTTGTTGTTTGATATGCTTATTCCCGCAAATATTTTTTACTCAGATGAAAAAGTATTTGAATTTTAACCACCCTAACTTATAATTTTTTGTTTGGGTTTTCTTATTTATTTTTGTGTTTTATTTTTCGTGTAGTCTTACGGTAGGTATTTTTAGTTGTTTATATTTATATTGCAGACTTATGCAACCACGTCGGCCTTGTGGAAATGGTGCTTCATGAAACGCTGAAGGTTAAAGTAGGTCAACTCGTCCTCCTTCTGCAACTTGAGCAGCTTGGAAAGCTTGGCATCGGCGTGGATGATACGTCCGTTGCTCTTGTCCTGCAAGCTGTGGGCGTGG
>Ga0209353_10001874_pt1 | contig 11761 bp, 14 predicted proteins | sample LauGreSpBDMM15SD_2_FD_187561 | JGI IMG/M metagenome (GOLD analysis project Ga0209353, IMG submission 187561) | Freshwater lake microbial communities from Lake Michigan, USA - Sp13.BD.MM15.SD (SPAdes) (version 2) | ecosystem: Environmental > Aquatic > Freshwater > Lake | place: Lake Michigan...
ATTATGAGTACAACAGCACCAAACGGATACATGATCCGTCTTGACCTTCTTAAGATGGCAAAAGAAATGCTTGAACAAGATTGGCATGCACATCGCGAAATGATTCGGGCACAATGGGAACAAGAAGTCAACATGGCCCAAATTTTAGCTCAGGCAAGGGATGATCTAATCAGAACGATTCCCACACAACCAACCTTCCGACCTTTCCCTACAGAGGAAGAAATCATCAAGAAGGCCAAGGTCCTAAACGAATTTATCAACACCAAATAAGATAAACTAGTTTAGCCAAAAGGAGTCTATATGGTAATCAACTATATAGACTTTCTTATGAAAGCTTGCTATAATTGTAACACCATCCACAATAGTGATGTATTAAAAAACAAGGAAACTTAAAATGTTAAAGAAATTCGACGAAACTACCAAGCAGTACAAACTGTTCCGCGCTTTGGTTATCAATGGTGAGACATTGACAGAAGCCGCTATCCAGAAGCGTTTTGGTATCAAAAACCCAACTGCTACAATCAGCGTTATCCGTCAACGTGGTTATGCTGTTTACGCAAATCCGCGTAAGGCAGGCAATGGTGTTCAAGTTACTGAATACCGCCATGGTGAAGCCAGCCGTCGTATGGTTGCTCTTGCATACAAAGCACAGGCAATGGGCATCACAATCTAATTTTAAATTAGTTTGTTTACCAAAAGGATGCTACGGCATCCTTTTTTCACGATAAGTATACTACACTTAAGGAGTATTACACACATGACAAAGCGCATTTTAATAATGGGACTACCTGGCGCAGGCAAAACATATCTTGCCCAGGCACTTAAAAAGTACATAGAAACAAACGGTGATTTAATGAAAATTAATCCACAGAGAGTTATGAACTATGAAGGTATACCAGGTCCTGATTTTATGAATGTAGGAGTTGATTGGTTTAATGCCGACGACATTCGTAAAAAATATAACGATTGGGATTTTTCAAATGCAGGACGTATTCGTCAGAGCTTGCGTATGTTTCAATTTGCTATAGAATGCACAGGCGAATTTGTCATTTGTGATTTTGTTGCACCACTGGTTGAAATGCGTAATAATTTTAAAGCAGACTGGACTATCTGGGTTGATACAATTAAAGAAGGTCGGTATGAAGATACTAATAAAGCCTTTGTTCCACCTGAGGTATACGATTTCCGAGTTACAGAACAAAATGCAGAAAAGTGGGCAGAGTTTATTGGTGAGCATATATTAGCTGATCGTAGACGTCCTGTATTTGATTGGAAAAAAGAAACAGTACAGATGCTAGGTCGTTGGCAACCTTGGCACGATGGACATCGTGCGCTGTTTGAAAGATTGATAGCACGAACTGGACAAGTAGTTATCCAAGTGCGTGATGTACAAGGATGGCAAGGTAGCAATCCATTTGAAGTAGAAAAAGTCAAAGGCTTTATCAAGCATGATTTAGATCCACTTTACCAAGGACAGTATGAAATACAAGTTGTTCCTAATATTGTACACATTGGTTGGGGCCGCGGCGTAGGCTATACTTCAGGTGAAGAAACATTTGATGAATCAGTAACTGATATCAGTGCAACCAAGATTCGTAAAGAATTGGGACTCAAGTAATGTTAGTGCTGTCGCATCCACGCAGTGGTTCAACTGAAATTTGCCGTATCATTGAGAATTGTCTGAAGACACCCGGCACCGTTTCAATTTCATTGGGAGAATTCTTTAATGTTGCAGATAGAACATCCTTTGGCAATGCCATTGACGTAAACAATCACTTTAGATCCAGTACCGAGCCTGTAACAGTTAATATATTAATATTGGATATTGAAAAGTTTCTGACCAAGAAACTCGTTAGACTCTGGAAAAATCAAGTATTGCCCAACCACGTTCTAAGTGAAGTTTACATGACTTTTAATTCATCTGATGAGTTTAAAAGCTGGCTTTATGATGAGAGGATTCGTCGATTAAAGTTAATCAATTCTGTTACAGATTTTCGTACTATAAAGCACTTTATAACTCTGTTTGATACTCCAGTTGACAATGAGTTTGAAACTAAGTTTAACAGAGAATTAATAGTATCTCAAATTGAGAAAGATGAATTTGCATTTAGTTATAGAAAAAATCTACTAGAAACGGTGTTTAGTGGACTAATAAAAACTTACTATATTGACCAGTCCAGAGTGAATAATCCAGATAACGATTTTCTAAATATAATAGCCGACGGTCATAATTTACATGACATGCCAGTTTTAGAACCCAAGCCAATTAAAATTAGAGGTTATCCATTTACTCTTGATACTATAAGTTCTTATCATGAAATAGATGGTATCGTATTAACAAACTTGATGTTATTTGAGTTTTATCATTTAGTTGTTAGCAAATTGTCAGTCGATAATATACTATGTTATGAAGATATTATAGAAACTCAAAAGTTAACATTAACTCATGAAGGAAAAACTCAAGTTTATAATATTGCTGATTTACCGCCCAGAATCATATATGAATTTTCCGGCGATGGCACTGTTAAAAAAGAACTACAAGAAAAGAAAATGAATTACGGGGATTATGCATACGAAGATTATTTTACCAATAGCTATGTTGTACATGAAGTAATTGAAACTAAGATTAATGAAATTGAATCTAGAAGCCCGGGGTTTAAAGATACACTTGACAAGCTAGGAATAATTTACTAAATGGAAACACATTCTAGAAGTATTGCCAAAGCAGTTACCTGGAGAATAACAGGCACCGTTGATACATTTATAATAGCATGGTTTATAACTGGTGAACTTACACTAGCTGGTGGTATTGCACTAACCGAAGTTGTAACAAAGGTATTCTTGTTTTGGGCACATGAGAGAATTTGGACCAAAGTGTCATGGGGAAAAGGCACGTAACCACGTTTTTCTTAGAAAATAGCTAAAAAACAACAGAAAAACGGTTGACAACAGGCCCAAAACGCAGTATAATAAACACATACACACACAAAAGGGAGTTTATAATGCGTACATTTACTAAACAAGAGCACCTTAACAGCATTGACACTAACGACATTGGTGAGGGTATTGAGGACTTTGATAACCCTATGCTCAACACGGCCTTTGGCAAGTTCTGTATCATGGACGACCAATGTGCCTACAACACTCTATTAGAAGACATGGGCTACTGTGAGGACGAAGTTGACAACGAGTATTGCACTATCGTCCACGACACTGTAGTCGAAACCCTTAAACAAGTTAACCTTGTGTTCAAGAACTTGGGCCTGGACCTGGAGTTCAAAAGTGCGGACATGGTAGAATACACTGCCTTCATGCTGACAGGCAAAGGTGACACGCCCGAAGACATGGCCCACCGTATCCGCAAATTGGTTGACAACAAGCCTGTTTAATGCTATAATAGATACACTCACACAAGGACAGTTATGAAACTCAAAGCACTTACATTGGCCATTGCCCTGGCTCTGGCCAGTACAGCTTATGCACAGACCAAGGCCCTTAACTATGAGGCCAAAGAAATCAGTACTGTCCTTAAAGTTGGTGGAGTTACCAATGCATGGGCACGTGGCATCACAGGTAAAGGAGTTACCATTGCCATCCTTGACAATGGTTTTGACTTGACACACAGTGACTTGGTAGGTAAGGTAGTTGCCAGCAAGAACTTTAATAGCGCCATTGCCTGGAACAATCCCACTAACCCTACGGCAGTTACCTGGGGCTGGCATGGTACCTTGATGTCAGGCATTGCGGCCGGCGCCAACAACGGAGCAGGTACAGTTGGTGTTGCTCCGGATGCTCGATTGTTACTGGGACAAGTGGGCCAAGGCGGCACAATGACCAGTGTAGAAATGGCCGCAGTATACAAGGGCATTGACTGGGCCAGTGCTAATGGTGCCACAGTTATTAACCTAAGCTTGGGTTCAAACTTTGATACAAACTTCCAAAAGCAAATCACCCTGTTAAATAAAACCCAAAGCGGTATCTGGCGAGCGCCTGCCGCATACGGGTCCTTGTACGGTTACACTATCAAAGACGTTAATGCATTTGCAGTAGGCACCAATCGCGGAAGCATTATAGTTGCCGCGGCAGGTAACCAAGGCCTGCCATATGCTCAATTTCCTGGTGCGTATGCCACACAGGTTGACAGCACAGGCAAGCTGGTACTTGGTGGCCGTATGTTGATTGTGGGTGCCACAGACAGCACTGGTAGAATCATTGCCCCGTTCTCAAATCGTGCAGGTAGCATTTGTACAAACATTGTAGGCACAACCTGCAATGACCCTTACTTGGTCAAGGACTTCTTTTTGGTAGCACCAGGCATGCAGGTTTATGGTAGCCATGCCAATCAACTCAACATGGGTGTGAACGGTTCAACCGCAGTACAAGGTACAAGCCCAGCGGCAGCCTATGTGTCAGGCGGCATTGCGCTGATGAAGCAAGCGTGGCCACAGTTACGTCCTGAACAACTGGTAGCAGTCACACTTAATACAGCAAAGGATCTTGGCGCCAAAGGTGTTGACGATGTTTACGGACACGGACTTGTGGATTTTGATGCGGCAACACGGCCCATGGGAACACTTGTTCTTGCCAACAATACAAAGCTAACAGGCTCAGGTCCACAAGGTAAAGTCTTGCAATTACAAGGAACAGGTGTGGTTACCTCAGGTGCTGTTAACTTGTCAACCAGCTCAGTATTACAAAACTCTCAAGCAGTTGATACCATTGGTCGAAACTATGCTGTGGACTTGACCAAGGCAGTAGGTTATAATAATTCAATGAGTTACCAGTATGGTTCACCTTGGATGAGCATGGCCGGCGCAAACTATCGGCAAATTGCTAACCCAATGGGCAAAGATGCTACATTGACAGTTATGGCCAGTGATGGCGGTGCGGCCTCGCAGTATGAATGGCAGCATGACGCAAACACACGCCTGGGCTTTGAAGTTGGAACGTTAAGTGAGCAAAAGGGATTCTTAGGCACACAAGGTGGTGGAGCAATGGCATTTGGTGGTTCTACTACAGTATGGTCAGGTGTTAACCTTAGCCGTAACATTGCAACCAACACTGCATTGATTGGTAGCTATACAATGGGTATCACACGCACCGGCAATGCACAAGACAGTATGATCCAACTTGGCTCTACTGTAATTGCTGACAGCTGGAAAATTGGTGTGGCCCAGAGCAACATTTTGTTTACTGGAAAAACTAAAGATACCTTAAGCTTTGCAGTGGCTACTCCAGTTGCAGTGCGCTCAGGCCATGCAACAATAACAGGCGTAACAGGATACACATACACTGACAATGCAGATGGTACAACTGATGCTAATCCAGTTATGCAAACAGAACGAGTAAGCCTGGCTCCCAAAGTGCGAGAAATGGATCTGGTCCTTGGTTACAATGTGAGCCGGAGTAACACTTCAACAGTTGGTGTTAACTTGGTCAAGCAGTTTAATGCAGGTGGCCAAGCAGGAGTACAAGGATACGGAGTATCAATTATGGTCCGTAGCATGTTCTAAAATATAAATGATTTACAACAGGGGCTAATTAGCCCTTGTTTTTTGACAAGAATTGTAGTATAATTAAATCAACTAGGAGATGTCATGAATCAAGATTTAGATACAAAACTTTGCAAAGCGTATCCAAAGCTATTTGTAAACCGCCATGCACCAATGCAAGAAACTTGTATGTGCTGGGGGTTTAGTCACGATGATGGTTGGTACAATATCATTGATCAGCTATGTGGGAATATCCAGCATCACATTGATTGGCGAGAACGCCAACTTGAAGTTGCAATCAAGTACAATGAAATGGCAAGGCAGTGCAAGGCAGGCAACTTTGATTTGTTTGAAGAAAGCATGAAAGATTTAACCAATCCTGAGTACAAAGAAAAGCGCCGCCAGGAAATCATCAATGGTGGGTTACGAGTGATTCCGGAGGTATGTGCTCAAGTTACCGTAGACCAGGTAAAAGAGAAATTTGGCACACTACGATTCTATTACAGCGGTGGCGACGATTACATTAGCGGTCTTGTTTCCATGGCTGAAAGCATGAGTGGCGTAACATGTGAAGAATGTGGCGCCCCAGGCAAACGTGTTGGCGGTGGTTGGATCACTACCTTATGCAAGACGCATGCTGAAGCACGTGATATTGTTTATGAAGATGAAGATGAAGATGAAGATACTAACTAAAATTAATTGGGAGTTGTACGGAGCAATGACTGCCATGTGTGTTTGTGTGTATCTTTTGTTCACAGTTCCTTGGCCAAGAGAGAAAACTTACAACTGTAGCATTTCAGAAATCAGTCCCGACTATCCGATAGAAGTCAAAGAAAGGTGTCGCAATCTGCGAGCAATAAAATGAGTACCTTGTATGTGTTGGTCGGTGTTCCTGGATCAGGTAAGAGTACCTGGATCGGCCATCAAACATTTAATTGGGATAACACTGTCATTGTCAGCACTGACAGATTTGTTGAACGGTATGCCATGTCAGTTGGAAAGACCTACAATGAAGTGTTTGAAGATTACATGCCAACAGCAGTTGGGCTAATGGCCGAATCTGCTCAACAGGCCTTTGCCGAAGGTAAGGACATAATATGGGACCAAACCAGTACTACCATTAAAACTCGTGCAAAAAAGTTGCGTATGGCACCAGATACCTATACCAAGATTGCAGTGGTGTTTAACACTCCGTCACCAGTGGTGCATGCCAGGATGTTAGATCGCCCTGGTAAGAGTATCCCAACAGAAATTATGCAAGACATGATTGCCCGATTTGAAATGCCAACTGTTGAAGAAGGTTTTGATAAAGTAATTATTGCAAGATTGCTAGGAGTTGAATTATGAAAATTAGATTTATTATTCTTTTAGCTTGTGCAATTCTTGCAGGTTGCTCTGTTGCTGGTCCATTAAAAGTTGAGGACTACAACTTTGAAAACACAGCAATCAAGACCAACGTTATTCCCAGCAGTGACTTTTATAAACAGCTTGCAACATTTTGGGGCCTGGGTACATTAGCCCCAATGATACCAGCATTTGATGGCAAAGGCTTGCTTATAGCAAGTTGGACACCTAGCACTAAACCTGATGCTCCTACTTTTGTACTTGCTCATGGTGGCGGAGGCGGTATAGGCGCTACAGAATTTATATTAGGAGCAGACCTTATTTTAAAGACTGGTGCAAATATCTTAATTGTTGATAGCACTTGGAGTCGAGGCAGAATCAGCAACGGTGGCGATAGTATTCCTACATCTGGTAAGACTATGAGTTCCAATGCTCGCATGTTTGATTTAGTTGCCGCAGGAAGATGGCTTGCAACACAAGGCGTAGATCCTAAGAAAACCTATGCCATTGGCATGAGTCAAGGCGGCTGGGGTGTTTTAAGAGCCTTTACAAATGACCCAATGATAACAGCATTAGTTAAACCATACTATGCTGGTGGAGTTTCACTTTATCCACCTTGCGAAGAGCCCGGAACAAAGCACACTGAAGAACGTAATTTCATATTCCATAAACTTGGTCCTTACCACAGTAAGGTGCTATTGATAACTGGCGCACAAGACACACTTACACCAGTGTCGTATTGCTCTGATTCAACCGTTAAGTCAGTAGAGAAATGGCTACATTGGGAAGATGCAACTCATTCATTTAACATGTCAACTGGAAGTGCATTTAAACGTTCAATTGATGGTGTTTGTCAAACCTTGGTCAATGGGTTTGGTACACATAAGTTCTGTTATAACGAACATCGCACAAATGAAATGTTAACTGAGATTAAAAGTTTTGTGAGTGTTGACAAATGAAAAAGATTTTTTACGAAAAGGTTGGAAGAAAGTATATTCCAGTTTCAGAATACGACAACGAATACTTAGATAGCTTTTCCAAAGGTAATCATCTAGTAATGAGCTATCCTGGTGGACAAACTCGTCGCTTCAACATTGAACCGGCTCTTGCTCCAATGATTGCCGCAGGTCGTTACGCAGAAGATGCCATGAGTAAGGCATTGGTTCGAGCAAGCGAAATGCGGCCACATAACAAGCCTATCACTGTAAAACAAAAGAAAGCTTGGGAAGCCCTGGCACAAGCATTTGGCGATGATCGTTACTACATTGAATTGCCAAGTGCTAGAGAAGTTACCGAGGCAGGCTTGAAGGCCATGGAATCAGAAGCATTAAAGCTACTTGAGCATCCAATGGTGCAAGCGGCCTACGATGAATTTATGGCTACTGCTAAACTGGTATTAACAGCAGATAAGTAATGCATGCCACTAGTAGAACAATATCCAAACTGGGTCATGTTAGACCCAGTTTTTCATTATGAGCCATTGGCAGAATACTTCTTTTCTAATGAGGGCATTTGGCAGTCTCGCCCTGCTGGCAGCTTCTTTGCAGAATGCAGTTGGTACAAGTTTCCGTATTGTTGCCATGTTCCGTGGTACCAGAGTCTGAATACACCTGCAATGGTCGGACCAGAAGAGTCTGAAATTTACAAGTTGGCTACACCTATTTTTAATCAGGCAAATAAGCAACTTGGTGCTGACTATGTTCTCTGGGGTGCCGAGCTTAATTCAGTGCCACCTGGATGTGCCATTGCCCCGCACAACGACAAGCATTTTTATTCAGACTACACTACACGAGTCCATGCAGTACTTAGAACAGACATCAATGTATGTTTTAATTTTGATAGTGGTTCCCAACATTTTACAGAAGGTCAATGTTTTATTTTCAATAATAAGCTTCGACATGCTATACAAAATAATAGTAATGTTAGCCGCTTACACTTGGTCATGGACTTTGTACCGCTTGAAATATTCAAATATGTTGAGCGTAGTATTGCCCCGTTTGGGGGTCATGGATCTCAACATATTCTTGCTAATTTAGACAAAGATAGTGTTGAATACAGTTCATATATTAAGCTAGCCGGGAATCAGCCGTATCCTTTCCGTACAGTTGAGGAACTATCCAAATGATGGATAACTTGAACCAGCCTGTACAAGCGCACCCTGACTTTTTTATACCGTTGAACTTGAAATTAGCCAAGGAAGATGTAGATGCTCTTAGAGCAGGCCCTATCAACAAACTACAAGCTCAACATGCACAGAGTACACGTCTTTGGTTTAATAGCGCATTTGCAGTAGGACATGATTTTGCAGCAACTCGAAAATTAGCTGACGAATTTTTGAACCCGATGGGCCTGCGAGCTGAAGTAATGGGCATATTCATGGTCAATCCAAATACATATGATCGTAATATACATTCTGACTCGGCTAGATTAGAAACACGATTAAATTTTTACGAACTAGCCGACGCACCTGGTGTGGTCAGATGGTTTCCTGATACCAATGATGGTTACGAATCATACAACAAAAATCTTGACGGGGTTGAATTTTTAGACTATACATGGCCTTGGGTTGCAGATTTTAAAGCTCGTAAAATAGATTGGAAAGATATACCTGATCCTATTTGGTCAACTTCAACTGCATGCGCAAGTGCGCTGGTCCGAACTGATTTGCCGCATCATGTAATTCAAGGCAACGGAATACGAATTACAGTCACTTGCCGTGTAGTGGATCTTATTACTGGATCAACTCGAGGTACATGGCAGAAAATAAAATCTTAAGTTTTTTCACTATAACCATTGACTTTTTCATTTAATGGATATATAATTACACTATGCTAAAAACAAACTTATTAGGTACGACAGGAAACGCCGCGGAGGATACTCCGGTGGTTTAATTCTACATGTCTTGTAAGATTAAGCCCCGGAACTAAACACTCCGGGGTTTTTGTTTTTGTGCTATGCGTGGTTAGGTTAATGGTAGACTCAAACGTTGCCAACGTTTACGCAAGGGTTCGATTCCCTTACCCCGCACCAAGTTTTAAAAGTGTTGTAGAAATACAACAAAATAGTTGTTGACAAGATGGTACTTGTACCATATAATAGAAACATACTGTAGCAATACAGTAAGAGGTTAAAAGTAAGTGTTGTAGAAATACAACAAAATAGTTTCAAAAAAGTGTTGACAAAATGGCGTAATGGCTGTATAATTGATACTTACACTGCAATAAACGATCGAGTTAGTTGCAATTGATCTTTAACAATTTGGTGACATTTTTACTGCTATCGTCTATCGGTTAGGACGCTAGGTTTTCAACCTGGCAAGCGGGGTTCGACTCCCCGTAGCAGTACCATATTAAAGAGCACTTGTACCGCCAGATGAGACCGCTGAGTAATCAGGGGGCTGGAGATAGTTCCGTGGGGACTGAAGGGTTATATATCTAACTAGTGGCCACTAGTTACGTTAAAGTGTTCTTTAATATGGGGGCAGTAGTGGGCTACGGCATGGGCTTGCAACTCGTGTGACTAGAAGGGTTCGATTCCCTCGGCCTCCACCAAATTTATAAGCGGGATTAGTTTAATGGCAAAACAGCAGATTTCCAATCTTCGGTCATCAGTTCGATTCTGATATCCCGCTCCAAGTTTTTGAAACCACATCGCCTGGATGCTTCTCTCAGCAATGAGACACTAGGTCCTGCAACCGTGGTTTCTCTTTTATATTGAAACACATTCGAAGTCATAATACTACGGTATGGGGAGGTAATTCGTCTCCAGGAGTGTAGTTCAATATAACAATTTTATCCCTGTAGTTTAGTGGCCAAGAACGCCCGCTTTTTTGAGCGGGAAACAGAGGTTCGACTCCTTTCAGGGATTTTAATTATGACGCATTCATCTATCGGTTAGGATACCAGGTTTTCATCCTGGGTAGAGCGGTTCGACTCCGCTATGCGTTACCAAGTTTTGCGGCATTCATATAATGGTCATTATCTCGGATTGTCTATCCGAAGACGGGAGTTCGATTCTCCCATGTCGCGCCAGTTTAGTTTTGCGGGTGTGGTGAAATGGTATACACAAGAGACTTAAAATCTCTCGTCGAAAGGCATGCCGGTTCGAGTCCGGCCACCCGCACCAGTTTTAGGTCTGTTCGTATAGAGGTTATTACTGTGGATTGTCTATCCACTTACGGGGGTTCGATTCCCCCACAGACCGCCAATATAATTTAAAGGAGTTAGTTATGTCAGATGGTGGCAAAGGAGATACTCAACGTCCTGCAAGTGTTGATGCAAAAACGTTTGCCAACAATTGGGAATTGGCGTTTGGAAAAAAAGAATCAACTACAATGCCCATGCCAGGAACAATTGGCAGTGCAAAAATAGTTTTCAGAGATAATGAAAATAACGATAGTTTACCAAAAGATACCACCCAAGGTGGATAAGTAAGATTTATATGTTGCACTTAATCGTAACCCTTGGTGATAAGTTTTTAGACTTTTTAAGTCAAGACCCAGTGCGACCGCATATACCAGCCGAGCAACGTGTGGGTAATAACAAGGACATTTTTGTTCTTCGTAGTTCCATTGATGAAGCTCGTGCAATAACATGCGTGAGTTATCTAAATTCAGTTCCAGAGGCTGAATCCGAATTGTTTACAGAAACAGACGAACCAGATACAGCAGTGTTTTATACTATCTGGAGTTATATGCCAGGTGCAGGAAAAGAGTTATTGACAAGTGCAGTGGCACATATTAAAGCAACCAAGCCTACTATTAAACGTTTTGTCACTCTTAGTCCAAAGACGGAGATGGCCAAGCGATTCCATACTAAAAACGGTGCTATAACGTTTAGAGAAAACACAGAAACAACAAATTACGAATATTTAGGACGTTAACTCAGTTGGTAGAGTTCCTGATTTACATTCAGGCTGTCGGCGGT